>Ga0080013_1000529_pt1 | contig 54291 bp, 44 predicted proteins | sample ETNvirenome_6_85_FD_69236 | JGI IMG/M metagenome (GOLD analysis project Ga0080013, IMG submission 69236) | Marine viral communities from the Pacific Ocean - ETNP_6_85 (SPADES assembly) (version 2) | ecosystem: Environmental > Aquatic > Marine > Oceanic | place: Pacific Ocean | collected 2013-06-19
TTTACTCTCAGGTTCAGGCGCATCGTCTCATGCCAATGAATCATCCTATACAGACCTAGCACTCTTCGTTTCCGGTGCAATTGGCTCAAAGGATACTTCTGTAAAAGGTACCTCTGTATTTGGCGGTGATGTTGTCATAAGTGGATCTCTATATGGCGGATCTCCAATGTCTGTTGGAAATACAACAGAGGTATCCGGTGCACTTTATCTTCAAGATCAGGCATCAGCCCCTGGAATAGCTGATTCTGGTGGAAGTGTTCTATATTCAAGAGCTGGAACACTTTACTTCAAGCCAGCAGGCGGCGCAGAGTCATCACTAGGTGGCGGATGGGTTGATGATGGAACAGTTGTAAGATTAGATACAATAACAGACAGAGTCGGCATCGGAACCACAACTCCGCGTGCAAATCTCGCTGTTAGAGATAGTGCGACTGGCGCTTCTTCAATTTTAATTAGTGGCAACTCAGCTACTAGCGCATCAATTTTCTTCACTGAAGGAGGGGCTAGCCAAATTTCTCGAGGTGGAATTATTAGACACGGTAGCTCGCTGACTAGCGATCTGATGGCCCCGGCAAATAGTATCATTATAGTCAATAGTTCATCTAACGGTTCTATAGTAATAAAAGGAAACATGGGTGACCAAAAACAGGTCGCCATGGCAACTTTTTCACCAAAAAGCTTTATAGCCCCTCATGCAGGACCACAAATATTGTTTCTATCGGGAACGTCAGGCGATGGTAGCGACGATGATGTAACAAATGCAAATGACGTAAACTTCTGGGTATCAGGATCAATAGGAAACAGAGGAAATATAGCTGATAGAGGAACATCAGTATTTGGCGGCGACGTAGCAGCTAGCGGCTCCATTTACTCTCTAAACACCCTAGACGTCTCAGAATATATTAGACATATTGGAGACACTAATACAACAGTAAGATTTGAAACAGATAAGATAACTCTTAATCCCGGCGGTGTCTCGTATGCATCTTTTAATGCAAATGAAACCGCAATATCTCTTAATCCAGACCAGGCTTCAATTAGCACAATTATTCAGGGTCAAAATAAGATGGGTGTCGCAGTCGATGGATCACTCGACAGGGTTCTTATTTTATCCGGCGGTGGTGGTACTAGCGTAGATGAATCTGATTATGTAGATACATCATTCTTTGTTTCAGGATCTGTAAACTCAAGAGGAACACAAACAAGAGGAACATCACTCTTCGGCGGGGATATTGTCACTAGTGGCTCGATGTATGTATTGACTAATTCTCCAACAGCAGCACTTCACGTCAACGGTGCTGTAAAGATGGACGCTGATGTCACTCTTGGAAATGCAGCTAGTGACGATATTACCATTACAGGGAATGTAGCATCTAACATTATTTCTAAAACAAATAATGCTTATGATCTTGGCAGCACTGCAAAGAAATGGGCAAATATACATACAACCACGTTATCAGGATCAACAATATCTAGCTATGAAGATTCAAATCTGTTAATTAAATCAGACGGAGATATTGTTTTTCGTATCGATGATGACAATAATGGATCAAACTCATTCCACTTCAGAAACGGTTCAGATACATCAGTTATCTCGCTAGATGAAGTTGGAAATATATCTACAGCTGGAAGTATAGAGACACTAGCTAGCGGAGATTTGACCATTAGTGGAAATTCTTTTCTCAATGGGAACACAACACTTGGAAATGCATCTAGTGATGATATCACGTTTACTGGAAAAGCAGCATCTAGTCTTATTCCGAAAACAGATAGTACATATGATCTAGGTAGTGTGTCAAATAGATGGGCAAATATCTATACAGGTGACCTTCACCTTCGAAATGAGAAAGGTAATTGGACAATCCAAGAGGACACAGATAAGCTCATAGTTATCAATAATATAACAGGTAAAAAATACAAAATGGTACTAGCGCCATTAGAGGAGAATGAATAATGCCTATAGTAGGTCCAATATCAGCATCTGCTGGAAGTGTCTATATTCCCGTAACAGGGTCTCTAGTGTTGATCGGAGAGTCAACGACATTTATAACTGGTAGCACACTTGTTACTGGAAGCATGATCATAACTGGATCTCTCATTACCTCTGGATCTACAACTATAACAGGTAGTACACTTATTACAGGAAGCATGATCATAACTGGGTCATTAACAGTGACCGGATCTGATACTTTTACAGTTCATGGCCCTTCAATATTTAATGGAAATATTGAGTCATCTGGGTTTGTTACTGCCTCTATGGGTCTATCCGGATCTTTGACAAGGCTAGTTAATGGAACATCTTATCTCGCAGCTGGTGACAATATCACAATTACCTCTGCATCAAATGGGCAGGTTGTTGTCACCTCAGTTGGCGGATCACCTGGAGGATCTACTACAGAGCTTCAATATAATAACGGGGGTGCATTCGATGGCGTAAGCGCATTCCAGTCTGATGGGACAAATATAACACTTCTCGACGCAGGCCAGCTTAGAATTGGAACAGGTACAGATCTTGTTATATCTTCATCAAATGATCAAGTTTACTTCGGCCTAAGCACAACTAATAAAGATCTGATCTTTACAAGCATCGAAGAAGAAATCATGAGAATTGATGAAAGTCACAACTCCGTTGCAATTGGGGTAAATGCCAACACTGTTGCAAAACTTCTAGTAGATGTCGAAGATGAGGAAGATGATCACGGAATAAAGATTCAGCAAGCAGACAGCACAAACAGCAAAAGAGCGCTATGGATAGACTCCGCCGCTGCTGGAATATACATGACAGCAAAAGATGGTATCCAGGTTGTAGTCAACGAAGACAATGGATACGGATTTTTAACATCTAGAAACAAGGCTACAGTCGATGCTCCGCTAGTCAAAATTAGAGATCAGCTGGGAGACGAATCTGCACTCAAAGTGATTCAAGAAAGCGCAGATACTTCTGCTTTTGCGATCGAAATTGCAAACGCTTCAGCCACAAAAACTACCCTGTCAGGATCTGGACAGGTGGGCATTGGAAAGGGAACTACAGCATATAATGCAATGCTGCATGTCAAAGGAATAAGCAGAGGTGATGGGATTGTTCTTGAAGATGCCTCCTCCGCTGACATTGTTGTCAAGATGTATGAGAGCACAGATGACGGAGTAATTGATGTATACGCTAACAATTCCGTTACTGCTCGAATTCACGGAAACGGAACCAGCTACATAAATACAGGAGGAAACTTTGGTATTGGAACAGCTACTCCTGCACATGTCTTAAGTGTTGTTGGAGCAGTCAGTGCCTCACTCGGCCTAAGCGGATCTTTGACACGACTTGTCGATGGAACATCTTATCTGGCAGCTGGCACAAACGTAACAATTGCATCTGCATCTAATGGTCAAGTTACTATATCTTCAACAGGCGGATCAGGGTCTCCCGCAGGATCAGATACACAGATTCAGTATAACAATGCAGGTACGTTTGGAGCAATAGCAGCATTTACCTGGGATGACACAAATCTCACTATAGATTCAGCAACAAGACTTCAGTTTAGAGATAGCGGTCTTTATATAAACTCTCCTGCTAATGGAAAGCTTAGTATCGCTTCTGATGGGCAGGTCCTTGTTTTATCAGGTGGTGGAGCAACGTCTGCTGATGAGTCAGATTATACAGATGTTAACTTCTTCGTATCTGGCTCAGCAGGATCTAATGGGACTGCAATAAGAGGAACGTCTCTTTTTGGCGGCGATCTTATTGTTTCTGGCGGGATGAAGGTTGATGGACCGTCAGTATTTCAAGCTACTGTAGACTCTACAGGCTTTTTTCAGGTGCTTGGTGCAGATGGAGGCACACCTGTTTTAAATGTTAACACCCTGAATGAGAGGGTGGGTATCGGAACAGCGACCCCTAATCACGAACTCCACATTAGCGGTTCATCAGCAACGATGGTCTTGGAATCTGATGTGGGCTCGCTCTCCAGCATCTTAATGGAGCAAGCAGGTGTGACGTACGGCAGGCTACAGATTGGAGCTGGCGGCGCGTTTAACATAGAGAGTCGTGCGGCAGATGAAGACATGGTTTTCAAGGTAAATGACGGCGGACAGACACGTACGGCATTGTCACTTAATGCAGATGTTTCTGAGGTGGTTGTCAATCAGAGTGCTGATAGCCTAGTAGACTTTAGAGTTGAATCTGTGACAAACACACATATGATTTTCTGTGATGGCAGCCAAAGCGCAGTATTAATAGGATCTGATACACGTCCAGGAGCTGATACCAACTTTTTCGTTTCGGGGTCTGTAGGCTCCAGGGGATCAGCTCTTATCTCAGGATCTGCTGTATTTGGAGGTGACATTGTTTCTTCAGGAAGCATTTATGGGACAACTAAGCACTTCTATCATTTTTCTGCAGACGTGGTAAATACTAACGAAAACTGGTTTATGGCAGGGGGAAACAGTGCTGATTCACCATTCAGTAGAGGATCTCATCAATGGATAGCCCCGTATGTAGGAAAATTACAGACCGTTATAGCTAGATGTGATGCAACTGACGGAATAAACGCACTAAGCATAAAGTTCTATTCTTCAGCCGGCGGCGATGCAACATCTGGCGGAACAACAAAGACGTCTAATTTTATGATTAATAGTACAGATATAGCATTTTCTGATATTTTTCTAAACCATGACATAGATCAGGGAGATTCACTTGGTGTAAGTGTTCAAAGAATTGGAACAAATCCAGGAAAAGTTAATATTACTTTAGTCATAGACTATACAGTAATGTGAAATCTGATATATCATTTTAATTTTATATAAACTAGTCCTCTTTTAGATTGTAGTATTATGCTATAATTTTACGGAGTGTAGCTTGTTTAATAGTCCATTTACGCAACAGGTACAAGAGATCTCTATACCTGATGAAGCACAGATAATATTTGTATCTGATCTTTTCTCTGCTGACCATGTGGGAGGTGCAGAGCTCACAACAGATGCGCTAGTAGACTCCTCTCCGTATAATGTTTTCAGGTTACATTCGAGAGATGTAAATGAAAAGACACTCACAGAGGGTATGAATAGATACTGGATATTTGGAAATTTTTCTGGAATGAATCTAGACTTCATTCCATCAATCATATCTAATTTAACTTACTCTATAGTTGAATATGACTACAAGTATTGTCGGTATAGATCTACAGAGAAGCACGCTGCTGCTGAGGGGAAACAGTGTGATTGTCATAATGACATGCACGGAAAGATGGTTTCAGCATTCTATTTTGCAGCGAAGTCTCTGTGGTGGATGTCTCAGAGACAGATGGATAAGTATCATGGCTTCTTTCCATTCCTAAAGAGGATAAAAAATACAGTGCTATCATCTGTGTTTGATGAGAAGTTTTTTCACGTGGTAGCTGATCTTGTTAAGGTTGCAAAGGATTTAGAAAAAAGCAAGTGGCTTGTTGTTGGATCGGATTCATGGATCAAAGGAACACAGCAGTCAGTTGAGTATTGTGAAAACAATAACCTTGACTATGAGGTGGTTTCTGGTCTTGTGTATGAGGAGCTTCTTGAGAGACTTTCAAGAGCAGAAGGGTTAGTATTCTTACCGATGGGTGATGACACGTGCCCCAGGCTTGTTATAGAGGCAAAACTTTTAGGGTGTGATCTGGTTTTAAATGATCATGTCCAACATGCATCTGAGGATTGGTTTAAGTCAACTGACGGCGGCGACACAGTAGGGCATCTCTATACAGCAAGAGAGAGATTTTGGTCCGGAATAAGAGATCATCTTGAGCACATTCCCACGCTTAGTGGCTACACAACAACTCACAATTGCATTGATCAAAGCTATCCATTTGAATCATCTATAATGTCCATGGTTGACTTCTGTGACCAGGTTGTTATCGTGGATGGTGGTTCTACCGACGGGACATGGGAAAGGCTCCAGAAGCTGTCTAAAGAACACGAATGTATACTAATACACCAACAGGTAAGGGATTGGAATAGTACACGATTTGCAGTGTTTGATGGTCTTCAAAAGGCGCTAGCAAGGGCCCTTTGTACGTCAGAGTTTTGCTGGCAACAGGATTCCGATGAGGTTGTTCACGAGAAGGATTATGATAAAATAGGAAATCTTGTCAAGATGCTTCCTAAGAATATGGATCTTGTAGCCCTACCTGTTGTTGAATTTTGGGGCGGCCCAGAAAAGGTTAGAATTGACGTTAATCCATGGAAGTGGAGGGTATCAAGAAATAGACCTCACATAACTCATGGTATACCTGTTAATCTAAGAAAATTTGACGATGACGGAAGTCTTTATGCGATGCCAGGAACTGACGGGTGTGATTACATAAGAAGTGACACTTTTGAGCCAGTACCATTTGGAAATTTTTATTCAGAAGAGGCACACAAAATGAGGCTACATGCTTTAAATGGTGATGAGCTTGCTATTCAAAATTACACAAACTGGATGAAAAATATTCAGACTCAACTTCCAAGCATTTATCACTATTCTTGGTTTGACATAAAGAGAAAGATAAAGACGTATAGAGACTATTGGTCAAAACACTGGCAAAGTCTCTATAACATAGAGCAAAAAGACACGGTGGAAAATAACATGTTTTTTGATAAACCCTGGTCTGATGTGACGAATAGAGAGATCACAAACTTGTCTAAGAAGCTATCAAAGGAAATGGGCGGATGGATATTCCACTCAAAGATAGACTTTGAGTCAAAAACTCCCCACATCTCTCTTGACGGAGAGCACCCTCATCACATTAAAGAGTGGATATCAAAATGAATGTAGTATTTATAGTTCCATGTTACAATATGGGGAAAAATTTTGAAAATCTTGTTTCTTCAATTATCTCACAGAACGATGAGAGATGGCGATGCATAATGATAGATGATATTTCAACTGATGATACGTGGATAAGACTGTCTACTTTTAATCACCCGAAGTTTCACGCCATTAAGAATAGATCTAAGAAATTTGCTTTAAAAAACGTCGTAGATAACGCTAGGCTTTTTCAAGATAGAGAAGATGTAATCATAGCCGTGATAGACGGTGATGACATGTTATGCAATGATGATACAGTTTCTACTTTAATAGATGAATATCAGAATGATGCGGAGGCAGTGTGGACAGCGCATAAGTGGGACATAAACGGAATGAATATCTCAAGAGAGATGCCTGTCAACGTAGATCCGTACTCCTGGCCCTGGTGCTCATCACATCTAAGAACATTTAAATCTTCGTTGCTATCAGATATATCAAATGATAATTTTAAAGACACGAAAGATGAGTGGTTTAAGAGAGGGTATGATCAAGCACTAATGCTTCCAATTCTAAGCAAGACTTCAAAAAGATCATATGTGGATAAGGTGTGCTACCAGTATAACATAAATTCAGTATCTATGACTAATCGATCATGGGAGGAGCAAGATCAGATATCTACAATCAATATTGTTCGAGCAAGGGGTTTTTTAGGGTAAGTGAATATATTTTTTGAAAATGTTAATTTTAATTCTCTTTCTGGGCCCAACTCGTTTGGAAAAAAGCTTTCAAATGAATTTATAAAAAATAATCACACGGTGATTTGTGGCATTCCTTCTGAAAAACCAGATGTGCAGCTATCGTTTATAATGTCATCAATTAAAGTGTCCCCAATGGTCCAAAGACTCGACGGGATTTACTTTAATAGTGAGCAAGATTTTAATTCTTTGAACACACCTATAGAGGCAACATATCTTTCAGCAGATGCTGTTATATTTCAATCTGAATTTAATAGAGATTTAACGTTTCACTATTTTGGTACAAAAGAAAAATATTCAATTATTTCAAATGGAACTGATTTAGATACAATTAATAATATAGATCCGCTTGACAATCACACCCTGGATGAATTTAGTGAAGTCTGGTGTTGTGCATCATCGTGGAGACCTCATAAGCGATTAAAAGAGAATATAAGATACTTTTTAGAACTAGCCCCGAGTGATTCGTGTTTAGTTATAGCTGGATCAAATCCTGATGAGATGATACCAGATCCCAGAATCTTTTACGCTGGCGAGCTCGACTGGAAGACGTTAATAAGCTTGTATAAAAGGTCATCTCACTTTTTGCATCTTTCGTGGCTGGATCATTGTCCAAATGTTGTTATCGATGCAAGAGCAGCAGGGTGTCATATAATTTGCTCATCTGCAGGCGGAACTCATGAGATAGCTGGAGATAATTCGACAATAATAGTAGAAGATGATTGGGATTTTTCTCCAATCAAGCTATATAAGCCCCCAAAGATGGATTTTTTAAATACAACTAATTGTAAATCCATCTCAGAGATTGATATAAGATTAACATACAAGCAGTATTTAGAGACCTTAGTGTCTATAATGGAGTAAAGCATGGGTATTGATGTTACAATTGGCGTGATAAGCTTTAATAGAAAAAAATATATGAAGTCACTTCTGGAAAGCCTTCGCGTATTTAAAGATGACGAACGATTCCAGGTGGTAGTTGTTGATAATGGATCTTCTGAAGAAGGCCTTAGAGACATGCTTATTGAATCAAATGTTATTGATGATCTCCACCTTGGTGAAAGTATTGACTGGATTAATGGAGAATATGTTGCTAAAAATAAAATGATTGAGCTTACAAAAGGTGATACATTGCTTTCTCTCCAAGATGATAGACAGTTTATAGGAACGCCAGACTATCTTAAGAAATACTCTGACGACCTCTTAGAGATGCAAATTCCAATGCTTAAGCTTGATACTGTTAGAAAAGTTACTTTGGCATCTAAGCTAATGACAGAGAATACTTTTCAAAGTAGCAAGACTGGATGTAAATACTGGCTAACTAAAGATAATCACGTTGGAACAACAGGACTATTCTTAGTGAAAGTTTTAAGACAAATGGGACCCTACCCTGTTGACTGGCCAGTTGATAAGGAATACTGGGGAAAATCTGAAGATTATTTTGATAAAAAGATAAAGGAAGCATTTCCTGATCAGCATGTGACAGCATTTGGACATGTTCCTTTAGTTGCTAGTATCTGGAATGATCCGAGAGGCGGAGTGTCGTTCATTAGAAACGGAACGAGATATGGTGTGTATGAGTCAGCACCAGATGAATCTGGTCTCTATTATAAGATGTTAACAGATAGTGACATATCCAAGCAGATGGAGAATCCGGCACCTGCTTCTTTTGTAGATGTTTGCGATTCTCTCGGGTGGAATTATTCTATTGACAAAACTACAGGAGACCAGGTTAAATATGATCAGAAGCTAGTAATGGCAGAAGGGCCATCCTCTACTTTATTCTCTTCTACTACCCAGGAAGATAAGAGTGTCACCAGCGATGATGAATGGGTAGAGGAGTGGCTGGAGAGCTAATGGGACTTGGTGGATATCTAACTTGGACAGCTGTTGCAAGAGAGATTATAAAAAGAGTAGGAAATAATGTCAGAGTGATGCCAGTAGAGCAGCATGATCACTTTTTAAAATTAATTCAAAGCGAAGTTTTTGAAAATAACTCAGATTTTTTCTTATGCGGAGATATAAGCTATAAGGATCAGATGGTTCTCCCGCTAGTGCTAAATAATCCAAAAGCAAACTATTGTAAGAGAGATACTCCTGAAAGAGCTTACCATCAATTTGATTCTCACATAATTGAACAAATTTGTACGTCTTATGGTATTCAAAATCCTGAACTAAAATGTGTCATTAACATGACTGATGAAGAACAGCTATTCGCTAAGGATTTTCATGAGAAGATATTGAATGGTGAAAAGTTTATCACAATAGAGCCCCACTCAAAAGACAATTATACACCAAATCGTTCATATCCTTTTGACAAATGGCAAAAAATTGTTGATAATCTCATCAGTGACATTAGGATAGTTCAAGTTGGAAATACTACAAAGATTCTTAAAAACGTAGTAGATCTCACAGGCGAGACTACTTTTAGGGAGGCTGTGTCGCTCATTGAAAGATCCAGTCTATTTATAGCTGCAGAATCAGGACTTGTTCATGGAGCCACAGCAGTTGATACAAAAAGCATAGTGATAATAACTGGATACCAGGATAGAAAAATGGTTGCATATCCACAGAATGTGAATATAGATATTGCTTCTCACGGTCCGTGCGGTCTTAAGACAGAGTGTGAAAAATGTAGAAATGATGCAAACAATCACAACTGGGAAGAAATAGTTCTAGCTATTAGAAATGAGCTATGTCTATAATTTTTACAAATGGATGCTTTGATATTCTTCACAGGGGTCACATAGAGCTGTTAAGATATTGTAGATCATTAGGTAGTGAGGTTATAGTAGGATTAAACACAGATGATAGTATTAGAAACATAAAAGGAGATCTGCGTCCCATTAACAATCAGGCAGACAGAAAAATAATTTTAGAATCTTTAGTGTATGTTGACAAGGTTCATCTTTTTGATGAAGATACACCTATTAATCTTATAAATCAAATAAATCCTGATATAATTGTAAAGGGCGGTGATTATTCTACAGAAGACGTCGTAGGATCACACAGGTACAAAGTTTTAATTTTTAACTATATTGATGGCTATTCGACAACAAAAATCATACAAAATATTGGTAATAGGTGACGCCTGCCTTGACGAATATCACTTTGGATCCTGTGAGAGACTAAGCCCAGAGGCCCCAGTTCCAATTTTTAAGAGAATAAGGCATGAATCCAAACAGGGAATGTGCTTAAACGTGGCATCCAATTTGAAATCGCTAGGTCACTCTGTTCATGTTGATAAAAATATAGAAAAAATAAAAAAGATAAGGCTGATAGATAAAAAATCTAATCATCACATATTGAGAATAGATGATGAACCTGACATCAAAAGCGTAGATATAAGAAAATATACTAGAAAATCAATGATAGGATTTGATGCGCTCGTAATATCTGATTACGACAAAGGGTATATCCGCCATGGAGATATATTAGATATTATAGAGCCCGCCAGATTTATTGGCATTCCAATATTTGTTGACTCAAAGAAAAGAGATCTTAGTAAATTTGAAGAATGTATCATCAAAATAAATGAAAAAGAAAATGAACTTGTGACGGAATTGCCCCAAAATTCAGAAGTAATCGTAACATACGGAAAGAACGGTGCGATATGGAATAGTAAAATTTTTTCTGCTAATCAATCTGAAATGCATGATGTGTGTGGCGCGGGGGATGTTTTTTTAGCCGGACTAGTTCACAAATACCTTGAAACATCAGGAGATCTAGAGAAATCAATAGTATTCGCTAACAAGTGTGCGTCTATATCAGTTTCTCATTTTGGCACATACACCATTAAAAAAGAAGATCTATCATGACGTAAATTTTATAATCATGTGTGGAAAACAATTGAGGAATCTATGTGTAAAATATAACAATATTTTTTGCAAGAGACTAGTGTGGCAAGACAGGTTGATAATACAATAGAAGAGTTATTTAAAAAAACCAAGCTAGAAATGAAGCATGTCTCAAAAGGCTGGGGATGGGAACGGTGGATTGTTAACTGTGAAGAGTATTGCGGAAAATTATTGTATTTTAAAACAGGAAAGAGGTGTTCTTGGCATTTTCACAAACTAAAAGACGAGGTCTTTTATCTTCAATCAGGAAAAATAATGGTATGTTATTCTGAGTCAGATGATATCACGCAAGCGCAACAGTTAATTTTAAAGCCAGGTGATAATTTTCACGTTTTTCGTGGACTAAGACACCAAATCGTCGCCTTGAAAAATTCAGAACTTTTTGAATTTTCAACGCAGCACTTTGATTCTGATAGTCACAGGCTAATAAAAGGAGACTAAGATGAAAATAGCAGGATTATGGTCAGGTCATGATTGCTCATATTGCATTCTTGAGGATGGAAGGCCTGTAATTCACGATGAGTATGAAAGATTTCTTAGAAAAAAAGAGCCAAAGGGAGATTCAGCTAAATTTTTATTTAATAATTATAAAGATTCTGACAGTATACAGCATATAGTTACATGCCTTCCACAAAACAAGCTTGTAGACTATGAAGACTCTTTTGAAAAGATTAAGGAAATTGTGAATAAAAACGGTGGAGGAATGTATGTCGTAGGTCATCATCAAGCCCACGCAGCAAATGCATTTTTTTCAAGTAACTTTGATGAGGCACTAATCATTACAATCGACGGCGGCGGAATTGAGCAGGAAAATATAGCAACAGGGTGTACAATCTGGGCGGGAAAAGATAACAAGATAGGCCCAGTCCATGTGTTTAATTTTCATGATTTTAACATAGGCGGTGTGTGGACTCGAGTGACAAGATACGTTTTTAATTTACAATCGGGATATCCTAGAGGCCACCAGGCTGGAACAGTTATGGCTCTAGCAGCCCCAGGAGATCCAGGTAGATTTCATGATGATTTTTATAGGATGATGACAGTTGATAATCATCTTGCATATCACAAGCCTGCAGGTCAAAAAGATGGTGAAAATATTGGAAATGATCCAGAACATCCTTATCTTAACAAGTATAGAATTCTTGCTGACGAGAGTGAGAAAAATAGATTTGACATAGCAGCGGGACTACAAAGTGCCACCGAGCGAAAATTTAAAGGCCTTCTGGAAGATCTTATTGCACAATTACCTCCTTTTGAGAATCTATGCCTATCAGGTGGCGTCGTTCTTAACTCTGTCATGGTGGGAAAGATAATGGAGTGGTTTCCGCAGATAAAAAACGTGTATGTAACTCCAACTCCTCACGACGGCGGATTACCAATAGGAGCAGCACAGTATTTGTGGCACCAGGTTTTGGATAATCCAAGGATAGTGTGGGAAGATAATTTTACTCCATATCTTGGAAAGTCATACTCTATAGACGAAGTTAATGATGCAGTTAAAAATAGAGATGAAGAAGTTATCATGAGAAATGACGTTTCTGATAGCGACATTGTTTCCCTTCTTTTAGATCAGGAAATAGTGTCTGTGTTCGGTGGAGGGTCTGAGTCAGGTAGACGAGCACTTGGAAATAGAAGTATCTTGGCTGACCCTAGAAGTGCAGACATGAAAGATATAATAAATGAAAAGGTCAAGCATAGACAATGGTTCAGACCATTTGCTCCTTCAATATTAAGAGAGGAGGTGCAAAATTGGTTCACGTCAGATCATGATAGCCCTTATATGTCCCTGGTGCTACAGTTCAAAGAAGAGTGCAAGGCTAAAGCGCCAGCAGTTGTTCATTTTGACGGCTCAGCACGACTACAAACTGTGACAGAGAATGATAACAAGTGGTACTATAACTTTCTTAAATTGTGGAATGAAAAGTCTGGCGTTCCAATTATATTAAATACAAGCTTTAATGACAGGGAGCCAATATGTGAGACTCCAGATCATGCTATTGATTGCTTTTTAAGAACAGATATAGACAGGTTGTATTTTTATGACTACGGAATCTTGGTGAGCAAGAAATGATAATATCTTTTAACAGGATGCCAGCAAATTCTGCATGGGGTGGAGGAGCTCATTTTGTAACAAATTTTTCTCAATTTCTTGAAAAAGCTGGTCATAAAGTTGTATTTGATTTGAGAGAAAACATAGACTTGATTATTATGATAGACCCTAGGCATAATGAAAGAGGATATTCAATTCAAGATATTGTGGCTTATAAACAGATGTTTCATAATACAAAAATTCTACATCGTGTCAATGAGTGTGACAAGAGAAAAAATACAAACTTCATGGATAAATTGATACTTTTATCTAATAGAGTTGCTGACCACACCGTGTTTATAAGCGAGTGGCTGCAAAGGTATTTTTCAGAAAAAGGATTTTCCAAAGATTCTGATATCATTGTAAACGGGTGTAATGTAAATCATTTTTATCCCTCTCAAAATACAAAACCAAATGAAAAGATAAGAGTAGTCACTCATCACTGGTCCGACAACTGGCTAAAGGGTTTTGATATCTATACAGAGATAGATAAATACCTCCACAATAATGATGATTTTGAGTTCACATATGTTGGAAGATATTTTAAAGGTTACACACCACAAAAAACAAAAACTATAGAGCCCCTATACGGAAAGCAGCTTGGCGATGAGCTTCGATCACATGACATATATGTCACAGCATCTAGGTGGGAACCATGCGGAATGCATCACATCGAAGGTGCTGCGTCAGGATTACCTGTGCTTTTTCATAACCACGGCGGAGGAATAAATGAGACATGCACAAAACACGGTGAAGTATTTTATAGCTTTAGTGACTTTATATCTAAGTTGAATTTAATAAAAAATAATTATCAATCCTATAGAGACAGAATAGATCTTCAACAGCTAGGGTCTACTTTGTGTGATGCTAAATATTATGATGTTATTTTAAAAATGATGAGAAAAACATGATCTACGATGGATTTTTATTTTTTAATGAGCTAGACTTGCTAGAGATTAGATTAAATGAGCTGAATAATATTGTTGACAAGTTTGTTCTAGTAGAATGTCTACTTACGCATGCTAGTAATGAAAAACCGTTTTATTTTGAAGAAAACAAGAAAAGATTTAGCAAATTTTCAGATAAAATTATTCATGTAAAAGTTAATGATAGACCTGTCATAGAATCTAGACAAGGTCGTGATGGAACGTGTCATAACAGGCACGATATGGAATGGTATCAGAGAGATTGCATATCTAGAGGTTTTAAAAATTGCAATCCAGATGATATAGTAATGCTATCTGATATAGATGAAATACCTTCAGTAGAAGCAATTAAAAAATGCAAAGAGATTTTAAGCTTTAATAATAGCCTTTTAATTTCGCTAGAGCAGAATTTATTTTATTACTATTTAAACGGTTTGTGTGTTAATCAAGATGACACGCTGCCTAAGTGGCATGGCACTACGTGCTGCATGTATAAAAACTATCCTGGCGGTCAAGCTATAAGAGATACGAAAGGAAAAAATAAAACAAAGATTTCAAACGGTGGTTGGCATTTTTCTTATCTCGGCGGTCCCGATGCCATAGCCCAGAAAATAGAATCATATTCTCATGCTGAGTTTGACAATGATATGATTAAAGACAGGTCTAGAATTCAAGACTGTATAGATAATGGAGTGGATCTTTTTAATAGGCCTGGTAAACCAAGCCAGTATTATGTAAAAATAAATGAATCTTTCCCAAAATATCTTCAAGAAAATATTGAAAAATATTCTCACTTAATTATAGGAAACCAAAATGAATAATGAAAAACCCTTTTTGAAGTTGCTCAATGTAGAACTCTCTGGAGTTTGTAATTTAGAGTGTCTTAGCTGTACTTATGTTAATAACATGCGAGATCATATAACAGATGAGATCCTCCACCGGGTTTTTAAAGAAATTAAAACTATCAACTTAAAAGAGGTTGCTTGGTTTAGCGGTGGTGAAATTGGTGCACTGCCAACTAAGCGATTAAGAGATTTATGCAATCAAATAGCCCAAGAAAGAAAAGATACTAATGCTACTTGGCTGTCTCAAGTACACACGAATTGTACTATAATAAGCGAAGAAAAAGCAGATATTATGATAAATAGTGGAGCTTTTGAATGGATAGCAATAAGTGCAGACGGACCTAATAAACAGTATTTTGAGTCCAATCGTCTTCAACATAATAAAAAAGGTTATTCTTGGGAAAAACTTCTTGAGAATATTGAAAGATTATTGAAAGTTAATGATGCTAGAGAGAACCCAATTAGAATAACTTTCAACTGTCTTGCTCCCCCTCCTATTCCTGGTATGGACAGAAATCCAGATCCTAATTTTATAAAATTACTTCAAAAATACCCTAGAGCGTGTGAAATCCCAAAAGGCACAAAAATTCCACATTTATGGATTTATGGTAGACCGCCAGGGGAGCCAAACAAGTGTAACTGGCAAAATACATCTTTTGTTATTTTATCTCATGGAAAAATTACCACTTGCTGCGATGATTTAAATGGGGTAAACGTATTTGGGGATATTATGGATATGACCCTTAAAGAAGTTATAGATTTAGATTTTGAATCAAAATATCATAATATAGGCTGCAGGACATGTGTGTATCCAAAACGAGCATGGGACCATGGAGTAATAGACCATACAGTCAGCAGAAAAGAAGGTGAGAGGTGGGCAGATGGGCGTAAATGATCATTTTGCTGGAACTTTTGAAATAACAACTACAGTATTAAAAAATGGTTGTGCTGTTGCATGTACTGTTTGTCCCCAAACAGTTTTAGTGAATAGCTACAGACCTGAGGAAAATAGAACCCATTTGTCTTTTGAAGATTTTAAAACTATATTAAATAAAGTTCCAAAAAACTATAGAATTGATTTCGCAGGATATGCTGAACCTTTTTTAAACAAAGACTGTTCTAAAATGATGCAGTATGCTGTTGATCAAGGATATCAAATTTGTTGCTATACTACTTTAGTCGGAGCAAAATTAGAAGATATAGAAATATTATCTAAACTTCCTTTTTCAAAAGCTCGAGCATGCCCTCTTCACATTCATGTACCAGATAAGAACGGTGTTATGCCAATTAAGGTAACAGAAACTTATAGAAATCTTTTAAAAAATTTACTAGACAGAAATCTCCCTTTTGTTAACTGCATGACAATGGACTCTTCTGGAGAACCACATCCAAAAATTTTAGACATAGTTGGAAACTTAAAATCCTGGAAACCTATTTCTAGAGCTAACAATATAGATTTAGAAGAGAGAGAAGAAGAAGAATGGAAAGAAGCAAATTATCGAATAGGTGGTAGAATAATGTGTAAGGCTATGCCAAAATTAAATCATAATATTTTAATGCCCAATGGCGATGTACAATTGTGTTGTATGGATTATGGTTTAAAACATACATTAGGTAATTTGTTGTCTCAAGATCATAAATCTCTTTTTTCTGGAGAAGAATTTCAAAAAGTTGTATCGAATATGATATTTGACGAAGAGCAGTTCGAAGATGATATATTGTGCAGAAATTGTGAGCTAGCGGTGGGGTTTTAAAAAGTGTCAGATTTATTAACAGATTTAGCAAGCAAATATTGCCTTGATAAAGGAACTGGCAATTATCCAAGCCCAACTTTTTATAATGTTCCTGAGATAAGATATCCACAATCTTTTACCCCATTCTATAATCAGCATTTAGAGCATCATCGTCAAGACTTTAAAAAAGTTTTAGAAATAGGTGTTTTATTTGGAAATTCACTTTTATTCTGGGATGAATATTTTCCAAATGCAAAAATACATGGATTTGATATAGACTTATCTAGAGTTTTGGAGTGCGCTAAAAATTTTCCTATGATGATAGGAGATCAGTCAGAAAGATCCGATCTAAAAAGATTTATCTCTGTTTATGGAGACAGTTTTGATTTAATAATTGATGACGGTGGCCATAAAATGGACCAACAGCAAATTTCTTTTGGTTATTTATTTGAAAAAGTCAAACCAGGCGGATATTTCATCTTGGAAGATATTCACACTTCTTTATCAGCTAACACTGAAAGTTGGGGTATTTTACCAGATCTTTCTAATAGTACACTTCTTATGCTAGAAAAATACAGAGAAACTGGAAAAATAAACAGTATCCATATGCTAGCTGAAGAAATAGAGTATCTAGAATCTAATATTGAAAGTTGCGAAATTTACTATACTCAAAGCTCTGGAAGGGTTAACCCAAGCGTAACGTCAATTATCAAGAAGGTAGAAAAGTAATGAACCATGCATTTTTTATAGTTTGTAGAATGACTGAAGATTCTGATGAAGCAAGATTTGGAAACCCTGGTAAAGTTGAAAAAAAGCCAGTTATAGAAACCCTTAAGTGGAACTTAGCAGGATTAAGAAAACACCATCCAGAATCAAAAGTATATATTATTGATTCTAATTCTCCAAACCAAACATATCATCTAGAAGTAGAAGAAGAATTTAATGTAAAAGTAGATTATGCAAAAAACAATAATTACACTGTGGGTGCTATAAAGCATGCTTATGAGAATTATCCCGATATTGAATTCTATTATTTTTTACAAGATAGTCAAAGAGTTAATGGCGATCTTTCTGATTTGATGAATCATGAAATTTCTACTTGCAGCTATTTTAATTCTCACAAAGGAATACATCGATCTCGTCCTGGAAGAGAGTTTGGTTTCGATCGTCAAGAAAACATTGATGATGGAGATAGGTGGTTAAAAGAAAGAACAAAAATTAAGGATGGTATTCCAGAAATTTTTACTGGGTGCTGGGGATCAATTATGTATTGTAGAAGAAGCGTTTTAGAAAAATTAGACTCTATTGGCTATTTTAATCTCTTGCCAGAAAATAAACACCATGACCACATGCTAGAAAGACTCACTGGTGTTTGTCTTGAGTATCTTGGTTATGATTTAAAAAAGAGTAGTTTAAAAAGCGATAGAAATAGAATTTTAAAGAAATTTAGAGCTAGAACTTGATTTGAAGCTGTACATATTTAAATAAATTTAATATATTAATGGTGAACGTGAGGAAAAATGGAAGTACGTCCGAAAACTATATTTTGTGATATCGATGGTACCCTTATAAAACATAATCCACCAGGAAATCTTCATAGAGTTAAAGTTGAAGTTTTAGATGGAACTATAGAAAAACTTCATGAGTGGGATAAAAAAGGATATAATATAATTCTTACTACTGGTAGAAAAGAAAGCCTTCGCAAAATAACAGAAGAGCAACTAAAATCTTGTGGTATATTTTACGATAAGCTTATTATGGGAATTGGCGGTGGAGTAAGAGTTGTGATTAACGATCTTAAACAAGACGCAGCATTTGAAACTGCTTTAGCAATTAATTTAGTAAGAAATAAAGGAATAAAAGATGTCGAAGTATGACCACATAAAAGATGATTGGATAAGAAAAGCACTAGAAGACTATAAAGAACCTATTAATGAAAAGAAATCTAATGTGCTAACTTTAAGTGATTACACAGTCAATAAACCATGGGGTTTTGAAAAATGGATGGAATTAAATGAGTTTTATGCTTTTAAATTAATTCATATGAAGGCTGGTAACAGAAGCTCAATGCAGCGACATGAAAAGAAAGTTGAAGCAAATTATGTTTTTGAAGGAACTGCTGAGGTCTTGCTAGAAAATGATTCTGGAGAAATGGAATCTTTTACTTTTGGTCCTGGAACTGGTTGGGTTGTTCCTGTCGGAAGAAAACATCGCGTTATAGCACAAACTGATTATACAGCTGTTGAAGTTTCAACTCCTCACCTTGATGATGTGCAAAGATTTCAAGATGATACAAGAAGAAATAGTGGTAAAATAGACTCTGAGCACAATTGATGTCAAATTTTAAGCTCTGTATATTAGCTGCTGGAAAAGGCACTAGAAATCAATCAATAGAGGGTTTGCATAAGTGTTTATTGCCTGTTGGTAATAAGCCGGTGATATCTCATATCTTAGATAGATTTCCAAAGCATGTACCTGTAATAATAGCTCTTGGCTGGAAAGCCCAGCAAGTAAAAACTTATGTAAATAAAGTTCATGCCGATAGAGATATAACGTACGTTGAAGTAGACAATTTTGAAAATATAGAATCTTCTACCGCATATAGATATCCAGGACCAGCCGGACCTGGATATAGTCTTTTATCTTGTGAAGAATATCTTGATTCCCCATTTATTTTTACAGCTGCGGACACCATAATAGATCCTGGCATTAGTTTCAAAAAATTAAATAAAGACTGGGTTGGTGTATGTAATGTTAAAGAAGACGAATCGCATAAATATTGCTTAGTAAAAATTAGCGAAAATAAGTTATTAGAAAAATTTTATTATGGTTGTGGAAAAAACTCTCTTGCTTTTACTGGCATAGCTGGGATTCATGACTATAAAACATTTTGGAAATCTCTGCATAATTCTTATACGATAAATGGAGAGCATCAAGTTCTTAATGGTTTTGATGAATTAGAAAATATTCATATTAAAAAAATGAATTGGCATGACACTGGAAACGAAGAGTCATATGAAAAAACTAAAGAGATATATCCAAATAACATTGCCATAGAAAAGGATAATGAAGCAATTTTTATAGATAACGGATATGTTATAAAATATTTTTCTAATAAATCAAAATCTCAAAATAGAATAAAAAGACATCAAGAACTCACTGAGTGTGTTCCCAAAATATGCAAAATAAATGAAAATATGTTTTGTTACAAATTTATAGATGGGGAAAAACTATCTGACATTCAAGATGACACAGTTTTAAGATATTTTTTTAATGATTATGAAAAAAAATTTAGAAAACAAATTAATGATTTTGATAGTAATTTTTTTAAAAAAAATTGTCAAGCGATGTATAAAGAAAAAACTACATCGAGAATAAAATCATTCATAGGCAGCCCAATCGACAATATTAAAATAGTCAACGGAATACATGTCGAAACAATAGAAGAGATGATTTCAAAAATAAATTGGGATAAAATATACGAGCAAGCAATTCCTTCAAGATTTCATGGTGATATGCAGCCTGAAAATATTATAATTGATTCTCAAAATAAATTTTATTATATAGACTGGAGAGAGTCTTTCGGCTTAAGTCTAGACGTAGGAGATGCATACTATGATCTAGGAAAATTATATCACGCATTAGTGATAAGTAACTCACTGATCCTTGGGGGAAATTATGAAATAAGATTTTCTAAGAATCAAAGTAAAGCAGAGATACAATTCAGTATTAAAAATAATTTAAATAATTTGATATCACATCTTAAAAACTATTGTGAACGAGAAGGTTACTCTTTTAAGCATGTTAGACTTATAGGCATTCTTAACTATTTAAATATAGCGTGCCTTTATAGTACATTTAATAATGGCAAGTACGGTGATTTTCTTTTTTTACTAGGAAAGAAAATGCTTTCAGAGCTGTTTTCAGAGGGTTATTATGGATCTAAATAGAATGATAGACTTATACAAAAGTGAGTCATCTCAGGTGTTCTTTGGTGTTAAAGATGAAGAAATTATTTCATTTATCAAGATTATTTTTAATGCATACGAAAAAGAAAAAACAGTATTTGCTTGCGGAAATGGTGGAAATGTTGCAGCAGTTCAAAATATGATTGTTGATTTAAATATGCACCCATTTGTTAGTGAGGGTAAGGGAATACATAGCGGAATAAGAAATAACTTTCACGCCGTGAGTCTATGTGCTTGCCCTGCAACTATAACTGGTATTTCAAATGATTTAGGATATGAAAATATATTCAGCGAACAATTAAAATATCAGGCAAGAGAGGGCGATGTATTATTTTGCATAACCGGATCGGGAAATTCTAAAAATGTGATCAAAGCAGCAGAACTCGCTAGGTCAAAAAAATTAATTGTTGTATCTATCACAAGGGGTGCAAACAGCAAGTGTGAAGATGTTTCAGATGTTGTAATTCATATTAATGGAAAGTCTAGATTTCCAGGTCAGACTGGAAAGAATAATAATAATTTTCACTTTGAAGACTGTATTTCAAAGATAATACATATGTGTGTAGGCTTACTTAAAAAAAGGTGCACGATGAAAAATGACTATTGATTCAAAAAAAGAAAAATTCAAAGTACTGTTATTCTATCCTAACGAGCCAATGGTTGGTGTTACTCCAAGCAATCTAGCGTATCTTTCTGCATGCCTGAAGCGAGCTGGACATGATGTCAAACTATTTGATTGCTCTCTATACAAGTCTGTTAGGTATGAACCTAGATCGGATGGTGAAGAGGGCTATGAGCTGACAAATTCCAAGTATGAGAAGGCAAAAATTAACAGGGCTGCTTCTCCGCTAAGGGAAAAGGAAGAAACACAGGATGAGCTAAGGGAAAGACTGGGTCAGGTAAAAAAGTCTCCTATTGATGAATATATCAAACTAAGGGAAACTAGCCCATATGAGGATTTTGCAAATGTGGTTGAAGAATATAAGCCAGATCTTATTGGTATTACTGTAGTTGATAGTACAATAGAGTTTTCATATAACTTTTTACAACAAATTAGGGGCGAACGGCCTCCTGTTGTTATGGGCGGTACTGGTGCCACATTTTCATATATAAAAATATTAAAGAAACATTATGCAGATTATGTCTGTGCAGGCGAAGGCGAAGAAGTCCTTCCTGAACTGGCAGATAGATTAAAAGCCGGGCTAGACTGCTCAGATATTCGTAATTTGTATTTGATAGACAAGAACGGAAAGATTATTAGAAATCCACAAAGACCCACAGTAGATATCAATACATTGCCAATGCCAGATTTTAGCATCTACGATAATACAAGATTCTATAGACCGTTCATGGGAAGAGTTGTTAGAATGGCTCAAATAGATTGGGATAGAGGCTGCCCATATCAGTGCACATATTGTGCAGCACCCGCTATTATGGCAAATAATCGTAAAGAGAAAATTGGCATATACTATCGTGTAAAGGATGAAGACAAAATATTTGAAGAAATGAAATTTCTCATTCGAGAATATAAATTAGATTTTTTGTATATTAGTTCTGAAACTCTTCTAATAATAAAGAAAGATAAATTTAAAAGAATTATGGAGAGATACAAGAAAGAGATTAATCTTCCATTCTGGTGTCAAAGTAGGCTGGATAGCTTTACTGATGAAAGGACGAAGCTGTTAAAAGAAGCTGGTTGCCAATCTGTTTCTGTTGGTCTTGAGCATGGTAACGAAAAAGTAAGAATGAAATTATTGAAGAAAGCATTAAAAAATGAGAAAGTTTACGAAGGGTTTAAAGTTTTAGCTAAGTATGGAATTCGACCTACAATTAACAGCATGATGGGGCTTCCAGATGAAACAAGGGAAGAAGTTTTTGACACCATAGAGATTAATAGACAAGTGTCTAAGATACTTAAGGGAAATCATAATATTAATGTTTTTACATTTGTCCCATTTTCTGGGACGCACCTACGAAAAGTTTGCATAGAGAAGGGATATATTGATCCTGATGCTCCAATATCGTTTTCTTTTTATAAAGAAAGTATGCTAACGATGCCAACTATGTCTAAGAGGGAGATTGCGGGATTAGAAAAAACTGCGCCGCTATATATTGGTCTAGATAAAGATCACTGGGACGATATTCTACTAGCGGAGAAAGATAATGACAAGGGTCAGGCTATGTTTGAAAAATTAATGTTGATTCTAAAAGAAAAAAGAGAAGAGCAAGCCCAGCAGTTTGCCGTTGAAATTCATGAAGATCACTTAGCTAGCCCAATGGTTAACTTTGGCGGAAAATCTGATTATAAATAATTTGCTGTGTTTATCTTTAGTATTTTATAAAAATCGTATTTTTAGCAGTATAATTTTTCGTAGTAAGGTCCGCATTACATGAAAATAAATCCCAACAATCTTAGAAAAACTGTATTAAAAATGATATATGAAAAGGGATCCGGTCATATCGGAGGATCCTTTTCAATCGCCGACGTAGTGGCTCATTTATTTAGTCGATATAGCTTAATGGAAGAAGATAAGTTTATACTATCTAAGGGACACGCCGCACCAATTCTCTATTCAGTTCTTTATGAGCTCGGTATAATTTCAGACTATGATTTAGATAGCTTTAGAGAGATTAATTCAAGATTACAGGGACATCCAGACAAGATAAGACTTCCAGAAGTAGTTGCAACTACTGGATCTCTCGGCCAGGGATTGAGCATATCCATTGGTCATGCTTTAGCAATGAAGGCAAGATCATCTCAAGGAAAAGTATTTTGTGTGATAGGTGATGGAGAGATGCAGGAGGGACAGATATGGGAGTCACTCATGCTGGCTCCCAAGTTTAACCTGAATAATTTATGCTGCATAGTTGATCACAATAAGTCACAAAATGATGGACTTGTAAAAGATATCTTGCCATTAGATCCGCTTGATGATAAGATAAGGGCTTTTGGGTGGAATGTTATACGGGCTTCTGGGCATGATGAAGATCAGATAAAGAGAGCTCTAAGAAATTTTGAAAATGAGATCCTCCTTCCCACGTTTATAATATTTGATACATCTAAAGGGATGGGTGTTTCATTTATGCAGACGCCTGAGTGGCATGCCAAGGTGCCAAACGAAGAAGAATACATGAGAGCTCTTAGGGAGTTATCGTGAAAGCAACTAGAGATGGATTTGGTGATCAGCTAGTAGAGTCTGCAAGCGCAAATAACAGCGTGGTGGTTCTAGGCGCAGATCTTGGAAAAGCAACTAGAACTACTAAATTTGAAAAAGAATTTCCAAATAGATTTTATGAGATAGGAATAGCTGAATGTAACATGATAGGAATCGCGTCAGGAATGTCTGAACATGGTTTTCGACCGGTCATCTCCTCATTTGCTTCATTTCTCACTGGAAAATATGACGTCATTAGAATCTCTCTAGCCTATTCAAATGCGCCCGTCATAGTTGTGGGAACACACTCAGGCATGGCTATTGGAAAGGACGGCGTAACCCAGATGGGTCTTGAAGATGTAACGCTAATGCGAGCACTACCTAATATGACTGTTGTTCAGCCAGCAACATACAACGAGTGTAAAGCAATTGTTAAGTGGGCATTAGAAAGCGATGACATTAAAGGGCCGATTTATTTAAGACTTGGTCGACAACCTGTTAGAGAGATATTTAATGAGATTCCTAATTTTGAATTAGGAAAAGCAACTATTGTAAAAGAAGGAAAAGATACGTGTCTCATGTCTTCTGGATGTATACTACCAGACGTCATAGATGCATCAAAGATATTAGAATCTCATGGAATTTCGTGCGGTGTCATAAACTTCCCTAGCATCAAGCCAATAGATGAAAATGCTATTGTTACAGCTTCAAATTCATATAACAATCTTGTTACAGTTGAAGATCACACAATAGTGGGCGGTTTTGGATCTGCTGTAGCAGAAGTCCTAGTTGCCAAAGCACCTTGCAGATTGCTTAGAATAGGATTGAACGATATATTTCCTGAATCTGGACCGCCAAAAGCACTTTATAAAAAATATGGCCTGGATGGTGATGGAATAGCCCGAAAGGTTATAGCATATGAAAATAAATAAAGATACAGTTGTTTGCATATCACTTGCTAAAAAAGCAGGAAACTTTGGATGCAATTTTCATAACACACTATTTGATAAGTACGGATTGAACTATATCTATAAGTCATTTTCTGTTAGTGACATAAAAGGAGCAATCGATGGCATCAGAGCCCTTGGCATCCGCGGCGCAGGAGTTACGATGCCATACAAAACACAAGTTTTGCAGCATGTCGATGTACTTTCAGATGACGTGCAGAATATCGGTGCAGCGAATACAATTGTTAATGATGAAGGTGTATTAACAGCTTATAATACAGATGCACACTCATCGCACATCGTAATAGGCGCCGCTGCTAAAGAGTCTGGTCACTCACAAATTTTTATACTAGGAAACGGAGGATTCTCTCGGGCAGTAAGATATTCTTCTATAAAGCTGGCCCTAGAAATCAGCGATATAACACGTCACAATTGGGATGATATCAAAAATATTAGAGATTCAATAGTGTTTAACTGTACACCTGTTGAGAATATTGATCTCATTATTGATTCTTCATGTGTCTTTATTGATTGCTTAACATCAACACCAACCGGCGCAAGGCTTGCAACTTTGCAAGGCGCAAAGCAATTTTATCTTTATACGGGGGTAGAATGCCTTCTAGAAAAATTTTAATTGGATATCTAACATTCGTCACAGATGACAATAAAGATCGAAGACATAATAACTTTAAAGCAAGCATAGAGAGCCTTAAGAATATAAAGAATCAAAATGTTGATATTGTAAATTTTGATAATATGTCTTCAGATAGCGTCAGAGAAGAGATAGTCAATTCTGATATTTTTGATCACATAGTTCACTTTTCAAAGAATCTTTGGGATGTCTCTGTTATCTATGCTGTGTCATTTTTAGCAAGAAAAATGAATTATGATTACTGTCTTTACATGTACGATGATTTTATTATTCATGAAGGTGATTATTTTAATGATTGCATATCATTTATGGAATCTCATCCCGATGTCCACTGTTTAAGAGTTCCCAATTATTCATTTGACAATATGAAGAAATTTGACCCATCATTCGCTCCCAAGCGAATGAATCCAGATTCAATTAGGCACTACAACACCATAACTAATGAAAAGCTAAATTGGGAAGGTCCCTTTCAAATAGGGACAAATAGGTTCTTTAAAAATAACTGGCACTACACGTCAAGACCCACAATGTGGAGAACTGATATTCTCTTGAATATTTTTAATGATATTAATGACATTCCAGTAATGCAAACATTTGAAGGATATGCAGCTAGAGAGTTACAAAAGATTCCTCTAGTCACAGGTGTGCTCGACGGCGGTGCCATGTCTACCGTTGTGCAGAGTGAAAGACGACACGCAGAGAAAACTTCTACCGTGCACAATGTTAGTGTTAAGAAGTCAGAAATTTATAACGAGATAATCTCATGGTTAGAGAGGAACTATAGACAATGATTACATTTATAGGAATGGCATCACGATCATCAGGAAAAATAAGAGGAATCCAGGTTAGTGAGAAAATACCCAGACTAAGTAATTTTCTTGACATAAATACGGGAGGATTTATAAAAAATCCAGGATTTCACAAGATTAACATCTTTGTAAGGCTTGAAGTAAATAGACTGGCTATGGATTTTCCAACAATGAGAGCAAAAGGTGTCAAGGCTGGATTTGACCTATTAGATCGCCCATGTGCTGACGTCCACAACATGTTTAAACAGGGGCACGATAATCCATCAATAGATTGGAAAAAATACCATAATCAAGGTTTGGATTTTTTTATCGTGAATAACACATTGACAAAAAATCTACTTTCTGAACACGTTACAGAGAATCAAAAGATTTATGTCATTCCTCATCACTCTGTAAATTTTGAGAATCAAAAAATCGTACTTAGAGATGAGGTTAAAAATATAGGGTATCTTGGAACAGAGGATCAGCTATCTTCATTTGATAAGATTAATAACTACTGCAAGTCAAAGAATATAAATCTAATATCGTGCCACCCTAAGACAAGAGTTGACTGCTGTAATATTTTGAAAGATTTGGATGTTGGAATAGTTCACTTTGAAGGGGACGGGTACTGTGACTTTGCGAAAAGATATAAGCCTAATTGTAAACTAACAAATTTCCAGTCATTTGGAATTCCCAGCATTGTAAGCGAATATGAAAGTTTTGAGGAGTTTGGCGGCGGAGCGTATCTCAAAGGCAGATCTTTAGATGAGCTTATCGCATCTATAGATTTATTAATAGAAAATCCCAATGAGAGAAATAGGCTTAGAGAGCTTGGTCTCAAGATATCAGAAAAGTTTCATATCAAGAATCATGTTCTAAACTATTATGGTAAAATTATATCAGATATGGGGAACATCTAGTGAAAGGAATTATCTTAGCTGGCGGAACCGGGAAAAGACTTTTACCGCTTACAAAGGTGACAAATAAGCATCTTCTTCCAGTTGGAGAAAAGCCCATGATCTTGCATAGCATCCAAAGACTTGTAGATGCTAGCATAGACGATATCATTATTATCACAGGCACAGAGCATATGGGAGATATGATCAATCTCTTGGGAAGCGGAAGTGATTTTGGCTGCAATCTCACATATCGAGTACAAGACAATCCTGATGGAATCGCTGGCGCGTTAAGGTTATGTAGATCATTTGTTGGAAACGATAGCTGTGTAGTGATTTTAGGAGATAATATTCTTGAAAATGGAATATCCCGGCACATAAAAGATTTTAATAAAAAGATAAACTCTAATAGTTCACCATCTTGCATGCTATTGCTTAAAGAGGTAGAAGACCCAGAGAGATTTGGCGTTCCTCAAATAGAAGGTGATAAAATTTTAAAGATAATAGAGAAGCCCAATGATCCCCCAAGTAATTTTTGTGTCACAGGCATTTATCTCTATGACAGCAATGTTTTTGATTTTATAGAAAAGTTATCGGTATCTAAGAGGGGAGAATACGAAATAACAGATGTAAATAATCTTTACATAGAGCTGGGCGATGTTTATTATGATATTTTATCTGGCTGGTGGTCTGACGCAGGAACACATGAGTCATATAAAAATGCAAACTATAGATCATGGGAAGCTTAAAGATGAAAAAGTTGATTTTCGGATCAGGAAAGGTTGCTAGTGTTATTAAAGATGAAGATACAATTATAGTTTCTCATTCTCAATGTGATATCACAGATTATGATTCAGTTGTGCACGTGTTAAAAGAAATTCAACCTGACGTAGCTATAAATTGTGCAGCTAAAACTAATCTAGAGTACTGCCAGATGAATCGTGAAGAGTCTTATAGGGTAAATACATTGGGCCCTATTAATTTAATACAAGCAGCTTCTAGGCCACGTATAAAGCTACTTCACATTAGCAGCGGATGTCTATTTGATGGAAACGATTTCATCTCGACCGAGGAAACTATACCAAGCCCTGCTGTGTGGTATACATGGACAAAGCTATGGGCAGATCAGTATATACAAAACTATGGCTATGAAAATTATCTAATACTCAGGCCCAGACAGTTAATATCTAAGAAGCCTCATCCCACAAATATGATTACAAAGTTTTCAAAAATGTCTACAATTCCAGCAATAACTGAGCCCAACTCTCTTACATGTATAGAGGATTTTAAACTAATGATTAATCACCTGATTGACAAAGATGAGACTGGAATTTTTAACTGTTGCAACACGGGAACAGTCTCCCCTTATGATATAGCTGAAAAAATTAAGGAATCGGTCAATCCCAGTTTAATAATTGAGAAGTCATCGTATGAAGACCTCTTAAAAATTCTTCCAAATAGAAGAGTCAACACAATACTTTCGTGTGAAAAGTTAATAAAATCAGGATTCAGACCAAGAAGTGCAAGTGAAGCGCTAGGCTGGTGCATTGAAAATTATGGATCATAACATTAAAACAGATAAGAATTTAACCACATGAATGTTTTAATCACAGGGTGCGCAGGATTTATAGGAAGTCACGCAGTTGATCATTTTTTGTCAGAAGGGTATAGTGTTATCGGCGTCGATTGTCTCACATATGCAGGAGACATGAAAAATTTGAAACTTGCACTTGAGAGTGAAAAATTTAGCTTTTTTAAAGATGATATTTGTAATACTTCCAATATCATAGAATTGTGTGAAAATTATAATATTAAGTGGATTATCAACTTTGCTGCAGAGACTCACGTAGATAACTCCATAGATTCGTGCACAGGATTTATTCACTCAAATATCGCAGGTGTTCACTCTTTGCTAGAGTGTTGTAGATTAACCAAAACAATGCTTTTTCACATATCTACAGATGAAGTTTACGGATCTATCAAATTAGGATCATTTAATGAGAATTCAAAGCTGAATCCTAGAAATCCATACTCTGCAACAAAGGCAGCAGCTGAGCACATCATAACGTCGTATCACAATACTCATGATATTAATTTTCTAATGGCAAGACCAAGTAATAATTTCGGCCCGCGCCAGCACAGAGAGAAATTTATTCCCACGATCCTTCGAAGCATAAAGGCTGGAAAAAGAATACCAGTATATGGTGATGGGAAAAACATTAGAGACTGGTTGTATGTAAAAGATAACGTTGCTGCAATTCAATTTATTTTAGAAAATTCAAAATTGAATGAAACATTTAATATAACTCTTGGTGATGAAAGATCAAATATAGAAACAGTTGAGATCATATTAGACGTAATGAAAAAAGAATTTAAAGAAAGCGTAGAGTTTGTCCCAGATAGACTCGGTCATGATTTTAGATACTCAATAGACAATTCAAAACTTGCAAGCTTAGGGTTTAGCAGGCGAACAAACTTCAGAGATCAGATTGAAGAGACTATTAACTTTTTTAAAATGGAGAAATAGTGAAAAAGATAGGCGTAATAGGGCAGGGATTCGTAGGCTCTGCAATAAGAGAAGGATTATCAAACTACTATGATATGGTGACGTATGATATTAACAAGAGCTTGAGAAATTGTGAGTCGCTAGAGAGGCTCGTTAGAGAATGTAAGATTATATTCCAGTGTCTTCCTACACCGATGAAAAAATCAGGTGAATGTGATCTTTCCATAGTTGAATTATCTCTTGCAAATGTAAACAGGCTGTGTGAACATATTGATGATACTAGAATAGTTGTTATAAAGTCAACAGTTCCTCCTGGCTCAACAAAAAGACTTGATAGAATGTTTGACAATATAGACGTAATTTTTAGTCCAGAATTTTTGACAGAAGCAAACTCATTTGATGATTTTAAAAATCAAACTAGAATTATAATCGGAGGAAGAAGACCTGCAACGAGTATCGTTAAAACAATGTTTAGAAAAGCGTTTCCCAGAACACCGATAATTAAAACAGGATCTGATACAGCAGAGATGACAAAGTATTTTATTAATAACTTTTTAACCGCGAAGGTGCTATTTGCAAATGAAATGTACGAGATTTGTCAATCACACGAGATAGATTATGATAAAGTTTGTGAATATGCTCTTTATGACGATAGAATAGGAAAAAGTCATCTATCAGTTCCGGGTCCAGATGGTGATCTTGGAGTGGGTGGTCACTGTTTTCCCAAGGACCTTGCTGCAATGATTTACGTAGCTGAATCTATTGGTGTAGACCCTATAGTTTTAAAAAGTATATCAGATAAAAATCACAATGTAAGAACTAATCTAGACTGGCTTAAGATGAAGGGAAGGGCAGTGTCTGATGAGTAATAATGGTGTATTTTAATACTCTGCTGTGATACAATAATATATGAATCAATTTCCTACAAAAAAACAACATGTCTCATTTTCTGAAATTAAGTGCTGGAAAGAATGTCCATGGAGGCATAAACTAACACACATTGATAAGATAGATAAGTTTGAACCATCACCCTATTTAGATTTTGGAACGGCTGTACATGAGGGATGTGAGACGTATTTAAAGACAAGAAAAACTGATAAAGAAAAGCTGTTTAAAGACATTAGGCTAGCTTGGACAAAATATGGTTTTGATAATCCAGAATGGTATGAAAAGATGCCAAGCTGGTATAAACATGTACCAGTAGATGAGTGGTGCAGATGGGCATCAAATATGTGGGATGAAGTACCTGGATTTCTAGATGAGACATTTCCAGGGTGGGAGTGCTTTGAAGCTGAAGAGATGCTATACGAACTAGTTGAGAATAAGGACTTGAACTTTAAAGGATATATTGACGGTGTGATCAAAGTTCCAAAGAGAAAAGGTGAAGGCTACAATTACTGGATAATAGACTGGAAAACAGCTCAATCATACGGCTGGCGAAGATCTAAAAAGCAGGATATCTTAATGACATCACAGTTAATTCTATACAAGCATTTTTGGTCCAGGAAGCATTCTATACCCCTTAAAGACATACGTTGCGGTTTTATATTATTGAAGCGCGGGGGAAAGCCAGGGCGTATATGTGAGCTAGTAACAGTATCTGTAGGCCCTAAGGCACTAGAAAGATCGTTAAAGATAATGAATAGCATGATATACTCTGTTAGAAATGGAATGTTTCTTAAAAATAGAGACTCATGCAGGTATTGTCAATTTAAAGATACAGAGTACTGCACTTAATTTACTTGATTTAGATTTTTTTGTAATATCTGATTACAGATTAATTGGGGCCTAGATGAGTAAAAAGAAAATTTTAGTGTTATCTGATCACGCACTATCAACATCAGGTGTAGGCACTCAGACTCGTCATCTTATTAACGGATTGCTTAAAAGATATCCGGGTGAGTGGACATTTAGACAGTTTGGTGCAGCATTAAAACATTCAGAGTATGATACAACTGTTGTAAATGAAGATTTTATAATCAAGCCCATAGACGGGTTTGGTGACAGAGATCTCATAAGAATAACGCTTGCAACTGAAAAGCCAGATATTCTTTTTATTTTTACAGATCCAAGATTTTTTATCTGGCTTTTTGAGATGGAAGATGAGATACACCAGGTATGTCCTATTGCGTGGTGGCATGTTTGGGATAATGGACCTTATCCAGAGTTTAACGATGTGCTATATCAATCTACAGATGTTGTTAATTGTCATTCGCATCTCACATACGAGATGGTAAATAAAAGACATCCTGAAAAGACTAAATTTATTCCTCATTCTATTCCTGATGATTTATTCTTTCCGATGCCCGAACATGAAGTTAAAAATCACAAGAGCTCCATACTCGGTCATGACAAAAAAGATCATTTTGTTGGAATATGGGTCAATAGAAACGCTAAAAGAAAACGTCCCAATGACGTGCTATACGCGTGGAAGCTGTTTCTTGACAAGATAGAGGCAAAGCACGGAAAAAGAGACGCGACTCTTTTAATGCATACTGATCCGTACGATGCAGAAGGTCCAAACCTAGTTATAGCCTCAGAGCATCTTAACATAAATGAAAATGTAGTTTTTTCTAATCAGAGGCTAGATTTTGATAAGATGAATATTTTATATAATATTTCAGATTTTTGCTTTAACGTGAGCTATGCAGAAGGATTTGGATTACCCACACTAGAGTCAATGTATGCAGGTAAACCAATCATTGCGGTAAAAACTGGGGGATTAACAAGACAGGTTGTAGATCACAGAGACGGTTCTGAAAATGGTCGAGCTCTTGATGTGGAATGTAGAACGCTTGTAGGGTCGCAACAGGTTCCATATATCTTTGAAGACTATGTTAATAATGAAACCATAGCAGATGCCATCAAAGATCTTTACGAGATGCCCGATGATGATATAAAGGCTTTAGGAAAAAAGGCAAGACAATACGCCTTATCTGAATTTTCATATAATAAAACTATTGATATGTGGCACGATTCTTTTCTTAATCTTTATAATAACTGGCAGAAAGATTATGATAGATGGACTGTAAAGACATACTAAGGAGTCATTTTAGTGAATGTAATTATTAGAGCACCCCTCATGTCTATAAGTGGATATGGAGTTCATTCAAGACAAATATTTAAGTGGCTAGATCAAAAAGAAGGCGTAAATGTATTTTCTCAAATAGTTCAATGGGGAAATACAAGCTGGATGATAAAGCCAGAAATGGAAAATGGATTAATAGGAAAAGTTATTTCAACATCTGTAGAATCTAATATAAATGCAGATGTTTCTTTTCAAGTTCAATTACCAGATGAGTGGGATCCAAATCTTGCAAAGAAAAATGTGGGAGTGTCTGCTTTTATTGAAACTGATAGGTGTAATCCCGCATGGGTTGATGCCACAAATAAGATGGACTTAGTAATAGTTCCTTCAAATCATGTCAGAGATATAATTTTAAGATCAGGAAATGTAAGAACTGAAATTTTAGTGATACCTGAATGGTACTTTGAAGAGATAGATCAAGAAGATTTTATTGATCTTGATCTTGATCTTTGCACAAGTTTTAATTTTTTAACCATAGCTCAATTTACCGGAAATAATCCGTATACTGATAGAAAAAATTTATTTTTTACAATTAAATGGTTCTGCGAAGCCTTCTCTAATGATCCAGATGTCGGGCTGATTTTAAAAACAAACCATGGAAAAGGAACTCACATCGATAGAAAGCTGAGTCAAAATAAAATTAGACAAATTGTGAGTGAGGTGAGAAAAGGCCCATATCCTAAAATTCATCTTCTTCATGGAAATCTCTCCCCTCCAGAAATAGCAGGTCTTTATAAAAATAAAGATGTCAAGTGTTTTCTTAGTTTAACAAGAGGTGAAGGGTTTGGGCTGCCGTTGTTAGAAGCTAGTGCGTGCGGTCTTCCCGTGATGACTACAAATTGGTCTGCACATCTTGATTTTTTAAATTTGGGAAAATTTATTCCCATTAATTATACTCTCTCTGAAATACCTCAAGATAAAGTTGATAATAGAATTTTTTTGCCAGGAATGAAGTGGGCAGAGGCAGACGAGGAAGACTTTAAGAAAAAGGTCACAAAGATAAGAAACAAGCATGATATTCCAAAAAAGTGGGCAAATAACTTATCTTTGAATATAAAATCTAATTTTAGCTCCACAGCAATTATGTCTATGTATGACAAAGTTTTAGATAGGATATGTAGATAATGAATACAGCAATAATTTTATCTGTGGTATGTGCTTTTATTTTGATATTATTATCAATTTCTATTTATTTTAATGTTAAGCACGGAATCATAATATTAAAAATGCAAGATACAATAGAGAGATCTTTAGATGCCCTAGATTCAAATTATAAAAGAATTAGTGAAATTCTTGAGACACCAGTTTTTTTTGACTCTGTAGAGGTAAGGCAGGTTTTATCAGAAATTAAGTCAGCAAGAAATTCAATATTGTATGTCGCAAATCAACTAACTGATACACAAAGTGCTCATGTTGTAGAAGAGGATAAAGATGATTAAAAAAAGAGTCGTGAGAAGACGAAGAAAGGGTAAAAAGGCAAAGCCATATTTTGATAAAAATACGCATGCAGCAATAGTAAAATATCAGATTTCTATATCTCAGTCACAAAGAGAAAACATCTATGTTAAAGAAATCTTACCTGCATTTGATAAGCTAGCTGAAAATTTAATATTCATTTACGGATTTTCAAAAACTGCTGATTGCTCCTACGAGGTTCTTAAAAGTGATTGTATTTCCTTTCTATACGAAACTCTGGGCAAGTTTGATGCCAGTAGAGGAACAAAGGCATTTTCATATTTTAACGTAGTTGCCAAGAACTGGCTTATAATACAAAGTAAAAAAGCAGCAAAAAATAGAAGGCGGCACATAAGCATCGATGACACGACGTCCGCCATAAGCGTAGAGCATGAATACTATGAGACGTTTTCTGTAGGTGCGATGCAAGAATTGAGAATAACAAAGAAAGAGTCGATGGATAGCCTATTTTCTCTGATGCGGGAGATTAAGTCCAGGTTAAATAGTGATAATGAGATAGCGTGTATGGATGCAATAATAACGCTATTTAATAAAATTGACGATCTTGATCTTTTAAATAAGCGAGCTGTTTTTGTGTATATGCGTGACTTGTCTAATTTAAGCCCTAAACAGCTTTCTATAGCAATGTCTACAATTAGAAAGCATTATCGTGACCTATCTAAAGATGATAGATTTGATATATTTTTTGGAGTATAGGAATGAGTAAAACTATAGAAGATGCCATGGATAAGGTAAAGAGCAAAGATGAAAAGATATCAAAATTTTCTGATCTTCTTGACTCCCTTGCAAACACAGAGGATAAAAAGAAGCTTTTGTGGCGAGAGGTCTATGAAAATGCGCTAAACGATAGAGAAAATGCCGGAGTGCTATTTACAGATCTCCTGGTGCAATCACAGGGAAATGCAGCAAATCACACGATGTTTGGCCCAATAATGTCAAAATACTTAGAGAGGATGGCGAAGTCAAATGATCAGATTTTACGCTTAGCTGAGCTTATTGCAAAAGAAGAAGATAAGTCAGTTGATGTAAATGATATCTTTAATAAAATAACAGAGTGAATCATGGATAAAAAAATAGGCGTTGGAGGCGTAGATACATCAGCTACTGTAGCAAGCGGTGGCAAGGATGGAAGCCCGCCTGGAGCACAAACTAAGCCGCCAAGTAAAATTTTTCACTCTGTTGTTGTGGTCGACTTTATATCAAATCCAGTTGAGGATCTCTTGCTTAATCCTGTAAATGATCCTGAGATGACATATGAGGAGTCACTAAAGGGAGGTGTAAACATGGTTGATAATCCTGGTTACATCTCAAAGATGCCAAGAAATTCAATAATTGGGATAAGAACTAGCGATAGAGCTGCATATGAGGCAACTGACAAAAAGAAGAAATATGAGATATTTTTTCCATTTTTTTCTCCTCATCTCTCGTTGCCAGTAAAGCCAGGTGAGGAGGCATGGGTTGTCTATGAGAATTCTGGAAATCCATCTGGAATAGGATACTGGCTTACTAGAAAGTGTGCAACACTTGATGTCGATGATATAAATTTTACTCATGGGCCCAGAGAGAGCCTGTCAATGAGAGAGGTTGAGGCTCCTGACGGCAGCCCATTGAAAACATATGAGGGTGTTGATTTAGAGGACTCAGCTAATCCCATGGGGTTTCCGCTAGGCGGAGGAAGGGTAAAGTCTAATAACCTCATACCTGACATAGATGGCGGCAGTGCATTTGAGTATATCATAACAAATTCAAATTCGTACCAGACACAGTTTACATCTGAGCCTGTTCCAAGATTTAGCAAAAGATCTCCAGACTTTACACTACAGGGGTCTAATAACACATTGATATGTCTGGGAGAAGATAGAGGAAGAAACTCTGCTTTAACAGAGGGAAACACGATACCTGTTAAGGTTGCTGGAGATCCAGATCTATATGGAAGGGGTGCAATTGACATAGTTGCAGGCCGCAGCGTTCTTATAGCACCCCTGGCAGCAAATGAGACAGTCAGAGATGCCCTTGTAGCAGATACAATATCTGAAACATCTGCAGCTTTAACTCTTGATCCCGCCGCCGGATTTACAGCTGAAGCGCTTGATGTGAAGACAATGCTCACACTACCTGCAGCTGTTGGAAAGAATGCAAGGGATAAAAGTGAGATTGACAAAACACCTGATGTCACAGAGTCTAGCAAGGATGGGTCTAATCCTGCAGAAGGCGACCCTGATTTTATAAACGACCTCTCTAGAATCTACATCTCAATGAAGACAAATGTAGATGAGAATTTTGAGATAGAGACAAAAGATACAGCGATGGTAAAATCAGATGGCGATGTTCCAGGTATCGTTATAAAGTCTGATCAGGTGAGAATAATAGCTAGAGAGGATGTCAAGTTTATGGTAGGCCCAGCTGATGACGGCGCAGCTATCGTTTTAAAGGCAGACGGAAATATCGTATTCATTCCTGGAGCGAAAGGTGTTATAAAGCTGGGTGGCGATGACGCAAGCAAGGCTGTTCTGTGTCTAAACGGAGCTACTGGAGCGGATGTGGGTGTAGTGGCTTCAATTCCCATGGCATGCTCAGCAGGCGGCGCGGTTGGACAAGGCGCTGCATTTGGAGAGTTTTCCACAAAAGTACTGGTGAAGTAAGATGGGATCTCTATCCGGAGATGTTTTATCAGTTCTTGATCCAGCGACAGGCGAGATATCTGACGCTGGGAGGGCAGCCTTTATAGCCGATGTTCAGATGATCATGGCCATGGGCCCAGCTGCAACTGCAGGGGTCCTGGCTATCACAGGAACAGATGCCGAGTTTAACATAACAGAGCTTATGGGAGTGATGTCTCTGGGCGTCATAGGCATCCTTTTAGCAGAGGCATTTGGAAGACCAACGCTAGAGCAGCACAAGACTGACTATGAGGCATGGCATAGAATAATTGTTGACGGAATATATAAGGATCTAGCACAGCAATTTGACATAACAAGTGACTATCCGCTTATGCCTATATTTGATCCCACGTTTGTCATTCCGCTAATCATTAACTGGATAGAGATAAATCTGAAACTCGATCTAGATATCAACATAGATCTAGACATGGTACTTGGCCTGGGGTGGATTCCATGCATGCCAACACTTCTTGCTGACTGCGAGGGGTTTCTATGCATGACAGACTCTATCGGAGACAACGATCACGTTAGAGAGAAATTTGAGGAGCCGCAGGACCCTGAGTCTAATGAAAGCGGTGTCGGAGATACTGAACCTGGCGACCCCTGGACATTCTGCGATCTTTTCCCTATAGAGATACCTTTCCCTCCAGCTTTTGTTCTCCCTCCTCTGCCTAGCTTGCCATCATGGTCAATACCTGGAATAGGGCTTCCTTCGTTTGATCTTAACTTTCCGCCAGCAATACCCACAGTTCCATCATTCGCGATAGCACTCGGGGCCGCAATTCCAGAGTGGTTCATAAATTTAGTACTTGATTTCACAGTAGAGTGGATGGAGCTACTTCCGTGCATTCCGTGCTTTATCGAGTGGGTGATAATGAAGATAATAGATCTAATAATATTGATAATGGAGGCCATTGCGGGATACATCGCTTTTGTTGCTTCGATCATAGTTATAATCAAACACATGGTTGTTTGGGTTGCTGTTGACTTAGTCGTCGCACTTCTTGGGCCCGGGATGATAGCAGATCTGGTTGCCACTTTGCTTGGTGCGTGATAATGTTTAATCTATTACTCCTACAGATCTCAAGTGCGACATATTTACTATCTGGAGGCCTATATGGGAAAGAGGGAGCTATCTTTTAAAAGTGTAGGAGAGCAGACAGGCGATCCTGATCTTTTTCAAGATGTCAAAAAAGTCCCGTATGGGATAAAGACACCGTTAGTTCTTGGTACGGGTCAGTCAGGCATCTTTCAGATGCATTATGATCCAATCTCACAGATAGAGGATAATCTTAGAAATCTTATACTTACAAATCATGGTGAACGGCTAGGAAACCACACGTATGGTGCAAATCTTAGACCATTGACATTAGAGCTATCATCTTTAGATGATTTTGACACTAATGCAATGCAAAGAATTAGCAATGCGGTAACAAACCACATGCCATTTGTTGAGCTTTCTTCATTTTCATCAGAGTTTGGAGGAACAACTGGCGGTGCAACTGCTGGTCCAAAAGATGGTGTAGCACCAGGAATGACTCGTATAGATATGAAATTAAAATATAATGTCATCCAGCTACGTGTGATAGACAAGTCAATTTTAATTTCCATTTACTGTTCAGGATAAAATATGGGTACAAAAAAGAATCAGGTACAGAGCGTTAGAAAAAATCAGAGATCTTATCTTAATAAGGATTTTGATGCATTCAGGGCCGAGATGGTCCAGTATGGACAGATTTATTTTTCTGAAAAGATTAATGACTTTTCTGCAAATGGATTGGCTGGAATGTTCATAGAGATGGCAGCAATGGTGGGAGATAACTTGTCATTTTATCTCGATCATCAGTTTAACGAGCTAGACGTCTTTACAGCTGTAGAGAATAAAAACATAGAGAGGCTAGTCAGATCTGCTGGTGTCAAGATAAGAGGCGCATCTCCTGCGACTGTTAATGTAGATTTTTATATTGAAGCACAATCAGTTTTAAAAAATAACGATTATGTTCCAGACATTAACTCTCTTCCTATAATTAGAGCAGGAACACTTTTAGCAGCGACATCTGGTGTAAAATTTGAACTTGTTGATGATCTAAACTTTGCAGAAACAAATGCAGTTGGCAAAATAACTGCTAGCTATGTGACAATGAAAACAGATTCAAATGGAAATCCCACATCATTTTCAGTCAAGCTGACTGGCTTCTGTTCATCCGGCATTATCTCATCTGAAAAATTTACAATTCCTGATAAGTTTACGCCATTTAGGACAATAAAGCTATCTAGTACAAATGTATCTGAGGTCATCTCAGTTATAGATGGAGATGGAAATGAATATTATGAAGTTGAATCACTGACACAAGACACAGTATATAAAAGAGTTGTGAATGCTGAATACGATTCTGAGCTTGTCTCAGAAAACATAGAGATGATTCCTGCTCCGTATAGGTTTATTACTTCAACAAGCAGAAGAACGGGATCAACTACACTGAGATTTGGTGGTGGCAGTGCAGACTCTACTGATGATGATATCATGCCAGATCCAAGCACAGTAGCACTGCCACTATATGGTAAGAGAAAAACATTTTCTAGATTCACACTTGATCCCAATAAGCTACTAGAGACAAGAACTTTGGGAATATCTCCTAGAAATACTTCTATAACAGTCAGATATAGATCGGGAGGCGGATTAAACCACAATGTTACTGAAAAATCGATAACCACTGTGTCAGTCCTTTTAACAAAATTTGGATCATCAACAAGCGGATCAACTATTTCAGCTGCCAGAGCATCTGTTGAGGTTAGTAATCCACTTGCAGCACAAGGCGGCGAGGCTGCTCCGACAATTAATGAGTTACGATCTACTGCTCTAGCATTTAGAAATTCACAATCACGAATTGTGACGAGAGAAGATCTTGTTGCAAGAATTTATACTATGCCTACAAACTTTGGGAGAGTGTATAGGGTTGGTGTGAGAGATAATCCCAATAACCCACTCGCAGCTGTTGTCTCAATTATAAGCCGCGACGCAAAGGGGCAGCTTGTCATATCACCCGATAATTTAAAAGAAAATTTAAAGACATATCTTAATCAGTATAGGTTGATTTCTGACGCAGTAGATATAGTGGATGCCAGGGTTCTCAATGTTAAAATAGAATTTGATGTCGTTTTGAATGCTACAGCAAATAAAACACTGACTCTTCAAAAAGTAAATAATGCTATTAGTTCATATATGAAAATTGAAAACTTTCAGATAGATCAGCCAATAATAGAGTCTGATCTCATAAACCTAATTTTAAACACGCAAAGTGTAGTTTCACTTGTGAGATTTAAGATATCTAGCTTGTCAGGAACAATTGGAACAAATGAATACAGTTCAGAGAGCTTTGCAGTACAAGCCAATACAGATAGAGGAATTATTGTTCCGACCCCGGGCTCTATTTTTGAGGTGAAATACCCTAAAGATGATATTGTGGGAATTGCGAGATAAACATGTATAGAATTTTAACAGCTAGCAAAGACACCTATATTACAAACAAGATAATCAACAATAGTTTTCGAGCTACGGATGCGAATGTTGGAAAGGCTGCATCTCTTGATCTTTTCAAGCTATTTGCTGAATCGACATCTGGCTCTAATACTAATCCTATTGAAATAAGCAGAGCGCTATTGAAATTTAATCTTAACCCAATTAGAAAATTAACAGGATCATTTTTAGATATAAGCCACGCATCTTTTAAGTGTGTTTTAAAGATGTATGATGTGTATGGTGGCCAAACAACTCCGTCAAATTTCAAGTTAATTGTATACCCAGTCTCCAGGTCATTTGATGAGGGTGTAGGCGTAAACATAGTAGATTATTCTGATCTTGATTCATGTAACTTTGTAACAGCATCTGTACAAGGAACCACGCCGTCTCTATGGTATCATTCAGGCGCAAATAAAACAGGTCTTCTCGGATCTAGTGATATAGACATTATCTCGAGTGGAAATTTAAAAAACGGTGACGGTGTTGTAAATTTATGGAAAACACAGTCCTTTGCATCAGGTGAAGAAGATCTTTCAATAGATGTGACAACTCTAGTATCTGCCACTCTTAAAGATATCATTCCAGATCACGGATTTAGAATATCATATTCTGGATCAGAGGAGACAGATCAGCAAACAAGGTTTGTTAAAAGATTTGCGTCGACCCAGACATCAAACTATGCAAAGAGACCGCGTTTAGTGATATCGTATAACGATACAATTCAAGATCACCATGGGGTATTTTTATTCAACTTATCCGGATCGCTGTTTCTTAACAACTCACATCGTGGAACTGTATCAAACATAGTCTCAGGATCATCATTAACACAGATAACAGAGTCAAATTCTCTTCTTCTTGAACTGACGTCAGGAAGTAATTCAAAGGGAACATTATTTCAAAAATTTATTACGGCTTCACAGCACAAGATGGGAAATAATTATATAACAGGAACTTATTCCGCGTCATTTGCAATATCTCAATGGGCTTCAGGAACACTGCGAAAAGAGATAAGAAACGCAAACTCAGCGACATTTACAGAGATTTGGAGCTCTCTTGACAGGACAGTTTCGTTTTTAACAAGCAGCCTAACAATCAACACGGTAAACAGAACATCGTTTACTAATTCATCACAAAGATTAATTGTCAATATCACAAATATGCAACCATCATATATGCCAGACGATAAGGTAAGATTCAGAGTTTTTGTTGAAAATGTGGATAGAGCAGTAAGATATAAAAAGCTTCCTTTTGTCACCAAAAGTGAGATCTTTACGTCCATGTACTATCGAATAAGAGATGATGAATCAAATGAGGTAATTGTTCCGTTTGATACGGGCGGAGGAACTCTTTGTTCAACAGATTCTGATGGCATGTATTTTGATGTCTACATGGATTCACTTTTTAAAGGCAGACTATATACGATTGATTTCCTAATCAAGGATAGGGGAATAGATCAGATTTTTACACAGGTGGCAGCTAAGTTTAGAGTTAGTTAGAGAGTTTAAATGTCAAGCAATAACAACGTTAATAAAACAGGAAGGCCAAAACTTTTTAGCCCAGCTCTTCTTAGAGAGGAGTCTAAGTTCGCGCCACCAGTCCAGGTAAAGCTCCAGTCACTAGCTAACACAAATTTTGAAAGTACGTCATCGTTTAGATATGATGACCCTGGAACAGGCGTAAAGTCAACTCAGGAAATTCCATTAGATTGGTCAAAATTTGAAAATCATACTTTCTTCAACTCAGCTCAGTCAAAGGTAAATGTAGCATTTGACAAGATCATAAATGAATATCCGTTTCAAGGATCCTCTAAAGATGTCGAGGCGTTTGAGGATTCGTTAACTGGATATGAGTTTTATGTATATGAGCAATTTCCAAAAAACAAAGGATTTCTACTATTATCGGGAACAGCCAAGGATGAGGATCCAGCTTCAGGATATGATGCAAATTTAGGCAACTATATCGAGGTTTTTGATAGTGCTGGAGCACAGTTTCCAGCTTTTTCGAAAAAAAATAATGGTGAGGCTGTCATAGATTTTGGATTAAATCCATTCTCATTCGAGTTATTTTTTAGACCTCCAGAAAAGGGCAATGCACACCAGACGATATTTCAGAAGAAAGATACTGAAGATAGATCAGTCTCTCTTCTTTTATCAGGAACGAAAAGCAGTAGAAAAACTGATCTAATATTTCTAGTCAATTCCGGATCAGCTAAGCTTGTAACGACTGCGTCTATAGAGAAAGGTGCATTTAGCCATATATGTGCTACATACGATAGAGGTGGGACAAATAAGCTTTTACTTTATATTAGTGAATCTCTTGTATCATCTTCCTCTAGAGCATTTGAATTCGATAGCCTTTCCTTTGGAAGACCGCCGCTATTTATAGGATCAGGATCCTCAGTCTCTATACCAGAATATTTCAATCTAGGATCTCCAGCTGAAACATCTATATCTCCGCTTCAAACATTATCTGGAGCAATAGATGAGTTTAGAGTCTTTCATTCAGCAATTTCAATCGACAAGCAGAGAGCTGATGGAAGAAAGGACATATATGCATCTGATGATCTAAAGCTATATTTCAAATTTAATGAACCGTCAGGGTCATTCAACATAGAGAGTGTTGTTCTTGATAGCTCAGGAAATTCACTTCACAGTAGAATTAGAAATTTCACCGGTGAACAAAGGATTACTGGTGCGTATGGCGACCCTATGACAAATGAGAATATCAGTAGGTGTCCGATACTGTTTCCTTCTCATCCTGAGGTAAGTGCATTAAATACACTTTTGCTATCAAGTGCTAGCTTTTATGACACTGAAAATCCAAACTTAGTCACGAAGCTAATACCTGTTCACTATCTTCTTGAGGGGCAATCGCAGCAAGGGCTTTCTACACAAGATGGAAATATTGGTGATATTATAACAGGAAATTCAATTCCGGGATCTGCAAAAATAGGATCTGCACAGTATATAACTGCATTTTTGCTGATATGGTCAAAGTTTTTTGATGAAATTAAGATTTTTGTTGATCATTTTTCTGACACTATACACCCAAGCTATGATGATAAAGAGACAGTTGCAGCCAAGTTTTTACCCTTTGTTGCAAGATATTATGGAATAAATCTCCCTGCAATATTTCCAGACACAGATCCAACACAATTTATAGAGGGTGAAAATATACAAAATAGCTACTCTAGATCTCTTAGGTCGTTATCATACGTTCAAAGTGAGATCTGGAGAAGGATACTCTTAAATTTAAATGAGATAATAAGATCAAAAGGGACAGTTCACAGCATAAAGTCGATAATAAGAGCGGCTGGGATTAATCCTGATAGTTTAATGACAATCAGGGAGTTTGGCGGCCCGACAAAGAGATCCCTTACAGGGCTTAGAGAAACAAAAACAGAGGTAGCAACATCGATAGAGTTTTCAGGAAGCAAGGCATCAACTCCTGCGGGAAGCCTCACATCTCAAGGGTTCTCACTAACCCGGCCGCACCTGGTTTCATCATACCTGTCAGCTTCTAGGGTAGAGGTTGGATTTCCAGAACCACAATCACAATTTGAGCAAGCTACTGCGACTATTTCGATTACTTCTCCTACAATTACAGATGGCATGATTTTAAATGTCACAGACTCTAGAGGAAAGGCACTTGCATTCGAGTTCGATAATGACGGGTCGGTCTCTGCAGATGGAGATGTTCCAATACCTATAGAAGTAAGTGATGCCGATCAGGCAACTGCTATACTGCATAAGATAACAGGAAGCTTTAGCGGATCTATAACTGGATCTTTGTCTTTATCAACTCAGGTAAGTCTAGTTCAAAATTCAACAAAAAGACTAAATTTAGGAAATCACACACTAGATGGAACATTTTCATCAGCTACAGGCGTGATAGTTTCAGGATTTTCAGGCGGTGCTGGATTCATATTTCAGGACACCAAAAAGTACGGTATGCATGGTGCATCAACGATACCGTCAGATGGACTATTAACATCTGGATCATTTACATACGAAGCAATTTATCAGTTTCAAAAAAATATTAAAGATCACTTTGTAGAGCAGAGTCTGGCTCGATTGTGTGTAACAGGGTCACAAGCACCAAGTACAAGCCATGGAGTTCTTGCAAACCTCATGGTTGTATCTGGAACTGAAAATTCACTCACGTCTAGCGGGTCTACGCTCAAGCTATTTGTGAGGACAACTCCTCTGAGAGGTGAATCATTTAGTCTAGTGCTAACTGGTGTAAATATCTTCGATGGTAATCTGTGGAATGTATCATTTGGAAGAGAGAGGTCAGATCAAAAGCAGGTGACAGATGCTAACTATTATCTTGCAAATAGAGTATCAACAGCTAACTCATCGTCTTACTTTTTAAGATGTGCCCGGCAGGCATTTGGTGAGATTAAGCAGCTATACACGACATCTGCGTTTTTTCTTGAAGCTGAAAGTACACAGATTGACGGACTTGAGACTATAGGCACTAACTATAACGCCTCTGGTTCGTTTATTGTGATAGGATCACAGAGCCTAGACACTTATGATTTTGCAACGGGTGTATCATACCTGAACAACACGACGTATGCACCCAATAGACAATGTAGAATTACACATTTTGATGGTCAGGTTAGTCAGATGAGATTCTGGTCAAAGGCTCTCGAAAAAGACAACTGGCTAGAACATGTTAGAAACTTTAAGTCACTCGGCGTGAGCGATCCTATGGTGCACTTTAACTTTGATACGGCGCCGACTGGAGCATTTGGCAGACTTAGGGCTGATATATCTACAGATCAAGCAGTAACGGCGTCAGACTCTAGCGGAGATATACAGCTTTTTGACTTCTCAGGAAACAATATTCCGATGTCAGGATCGGGATTTGAGGTAGGAAAGACAGTCGTGATACCAGAGACGTTTTACTTTAGTCACCTATCTCCAAAATTTGACGTATCCCAGACAGACAATAAGATAAGGGTTAGAAGCTATGAGACAGCACGATTAATAGAAGAGAATTCATATGCCACATCAGCTCCATCTTATGAGGTCTTAAGAAGCGAAGAGCCTGATGATGACACTAGATTCTCAATAGAGTTTTCATCTGTTAAAGCTCTAGACGAGGATATAATGAATATCTTTGGAACTCTTGAGTTTTTTGACAACGCGCTAGGAAGAACCAACCTTCTCTTTGATGACTTCTATCCTGATATTGATCAGGTGAGAAAGATTTATTTTGATAGGCTAGATGGCCAGCCAGATTATCAGGTGTTCTTTGACATGTACAAGTGGTTTAACACTGCGCTGGGATCAATGCTTGAGCAGCTAATACCTAGAAAGACAAAGTTCCTGGGAGTTAATTTTGTTATAGAGTCGCATGTTCTTGAGAGAAATAGATTTAGATACTTATTTGATGATATCTATCTTAAAGCTCTAGATAGAAATACGGAAAGAGGAAACCTGTTTCTATCTCAGATAGTCGGAACAATGAAGAAGTTCTAGGAGAAAAAAATGTCAATAAAGCCTTTTGTCGATGCTCCGTTTGCTGATGTCGGAACACCAGTTCAAGATCCGTGGAGAATCGCTAAAGAAGCAGCAATTGAAACAGGACAGCTAGCAGCGTCAGGTGCAATGGACACAGCTGAAGTAGATAGATTCAGACAGGGAATTAACACCAGAGGGCCAGCGGATTTCGTTGTGTCCATGCTGCCGTGGATGTCAGATAGAGGATTTCCAAAGAAGACTGGTCAAAGATTTGATCCAACAATAGAGAAGCACATCTACGGACAGCCTAAACTATTTGAGGATCTCGGTAATGCTGGGCCTTTTAATGGAAAGTTTGCACCCTTTGATGACATCGCAGATCTCGACGACCCTGTAGCGTTTATCCAGGATCCAGGGTCACAGCGATACCCAGTTGTTCTACTAAGTCCAAACTGGACTGATCCGGCAACTATGGACGGTGTTATAGAGCCTCTCGCAATTAGGGAATCTCTAACGAATGCATCAATAGGAGGACCGTGGGTGGCCCATGATATCAGGGCTTCCATACAACCAACCATCGGCCCAGAGATATTAGGAAACAATCTTGAGATATCAACGTTTATGGAATTTGAACCTCGAACAACAATTAGACCATACTTCGATGCACAAGATCTCTCGATGGGAGAGAAGCCCAGGCCCACTCACCCGCCCAAACTGGAATGGTCCGGTATCTCTGGAGCTAGGCTTGAGATATCTTCGACAAAGCTCATCGCAAAATTCACAGTCACTTTTGTGGACGACGCTGTGCCTGTTGCAGCTGAAGAGATCGCCCCGGGACAGCTTGAAATAACAGGTGGCTTCGCAGGAGCCACAGCGCTCGCTTCTGATTTCGAGGTAGTCATAGATGCACTTGACAATTGGAATGCCACTGTGATTACAGATGACACGTATAGTAATGCAGATATTTCTCCGCTCACTGGAATTGCATCACTTTCTGTGTCAGTCGACTTTGCAGCGGAGGGATACGCTTTTCCTGTACCATCAACTATATCTCCATTTAATGATATTGACTCTGACGACTATAATACAACAGATATAGACTTTAACCAGTTTGAGATATCTGGATCATTCATGTCAACTGGTAAGTTTATAGATGATCCGAGATTTGGTATCCTTGGTAAGAGCGCAGTTGTGGGTTTCGTGCAACGCGGCGGGAATTACGTTGTGGATGATTCAAAGTCAGGAAATAGAAGGGTGAATGGAGTTGACTCTATTGCATTCGGAGGATTGCTAAAGTAATGGCAAGATTTATAGACATATCCTATAACCTAAATAGCTCTTTTGAGGATGGAAAGGGAAATACATATAGCAGTCTTAACGCTGGAGGAGCTGCTGCAAAGGCTCTTGCTTTATGGGCAAGAATGGCCAAGGAAGCTCCAAAGGACCTTGGGCCGAATGGTATTTCTCTATCCTATTCTGGAGACACATCAATTGGTCTCGTGTCATTTGAGGGAGGAAATACATATCCGGCTATGGCTTGTGATGTGGACTCTTTTGACGGCATTGCGAAGGCTACCTCGGAGTATCTATCTTTTAGCTCTGTGGGATCAGGTGAATCACCAACAGCAACCTCAGACCAGCCATTCTCTATAAGCTTTTGGATGAAGTGGGACGGAACAGACTCTACGAGCGCTCTTGTAGCTAAAAACGCCGGCCCCGGCTTAGCCATTGATGAATATATGATTAAGATATTCGGCAACGACGCCAAAATCTGGTTCCGTATTTCCGATGCCGATACGACCGATGCATGGGCTAGATTGCAGACTCCCAACGGGATCATACAACCTGGTAAATGGTATCATATTGTTTGTTCATATAACGGCGACGGCGCAACCGCTGCAACAGCACCAGCCAGCTGTATGAAAATTTACATCAATGGTGTTGATACTTTGTCCTTCGCCGCATCTAATGGAGGCAACACATATGTTGGAATGGCGCCAGTTTGGACCGGACCTCTTTATATAGGCGCTTCTTCAACAGGAATCGATATCTTTGATGGTGAGATATCTGAATTTGCTGCGTGGAAGAACTACGAGCTATCTGCTGAGGAGGTAGCTGCTATATACAACGGCACACGATCAACATGCAGGGAAAGGGTTAGCGGATTTTTAAATAATCCTCCTAGAACAGTCCTCCGGTCATTTGATGAGATGACGGGGTCATATCCCACAATTCTTCGCACAACAGGTCGAGCATCAACATCTGGAAAAGGTGCAAATTTTGACCCATTCGATGACACAAGAACGATAGTATACGGCCCTAGCCAGAAGATACAGTATCCTTTTGTTCTCACAACATCAGACACTAATAGATATAAGTCATCGTGGATAGCAACACCAAATACAGTTGTGACAGGAGTTCTGTCTCAAAGCTGCATCATAGCTCCTGCCACAGCTAGCTCTGGAATATCTGATCAGGGTATCATTCCAAGTGTCAATCAAGATCTCCTCATTGAGCCATTTGATGACAGCAGGATACACATAGGTGACAGTCCATTCTATAATACAGGCACACCTGAGACTATATTTCCTGGATTCTCATCTAGGTTGGCAGATAAGATCCAGATTAATATTCCTCTAGACTCGCAGGTTGTCGCATACGCAAGCAGGTGGAATTATCTTGGAATGCAGGGTGATAATGCATACGGTGGTGTCGATACATATGCAGCACCATCAGGAGAGTTTGCAACGACAAGCTTTACAGGATTTCTCTACTATAATCACACAAGCAAAAAGTGGCAAGATGTGGGAGAGATAGACCCTGCCACAAAGGCGACCATCGATACACGAATGTGGTATCACGAGTATAGAGGTGGAAACCAATATGCACAAGTTGGGAGATGGGAGTCGCCCGGGAGGGTGGCATCAGTACCGACTGGTAGACAGGAGATGGGCTGGAATAGATACTTTAAGAGATACCAGTTCTCAATGTCACATCACATGGGATTTATAGCTAGGTCAACTGGTGATCTCATGGCTATGGGATATGATAAGATCGGATCGCCAACCATATCAGGTGAGGCGCCATACGAGCCAGTCTATCACGCAACAGAAGGCCAGACTTTAAGTCTCTCTGACTATATCTCACACCCATTTCTTCTAGAGAAGGCTGTGATAGACATTCCTGTTTTAGTTCGAATGAAGAATGGAAACAGATATCTACATCTTGGTGAGCACCCTTACGCCTCTCCAACCGATACAGAAGTCATAAATACAGCGCTTGTGAACGGTGCATTGAGAGATATTGATAATTACACATTCTTTATGTATAGGCAGTCAAGAATTGGAGGAGTTACTAGAGATTCAGCCCAGGATGTGTCTGGAAGTGTTAGATATCTCATCGCCAGCGGCTGCGCAGCATTTTATAACTCAAATGCCTGGAATTATTCAATAAGGCTAGATCTTGAGGAGAGCGGAAGCAATCTACCTCACGCTCCTTCATTCTCACACGACTTTAATCTAGGCGTAAGTGGGTCGTATGGTGGTAGTGCTGAGCTTAGTATCGCAGGGTTCCCACTAGATAATGAGATTATCTCAATTGAGTTTCAACCAATCACTTTTAAGATAACAAATCAAATTGGGCTGGGAAGCGCTACAGGCTGGTCACTTGTTGGTAGTGAAGCGACAGCTATCATCGACTCATCACAAGGTGATGGAACACTTTATGGAAATGTCGGAAGCAAGGTCGGTGGTCTATATGATCTCATGGGATCTGTGCTGAAGGGCTCCAATCCAGGCAATGCAAATGTAGATTCTGCATCTGGCCAGGCAAATGGAGTTTCCAGAGTAAAGGCAGTCATGTCGAATTTTCCTAGTGATCATACAACCGCTGAAACCACAGTCACGCTCATATCCAACACTTGGACCGGTACTAGCGTAGAGATAACATCACCAACTTCCTCACCGCCTATTCAAGGTCAGGTGATCAACGCCGGTGCAGAGGCCTCATTCACAGGTAGCATAAGGATTGAGATGGTCCCAGCGGTCGGAAATAGGCAGTTCAACGCTGGAAGCAGGTTCCCAATGAGGTGGCCGTCTGGATCTATTGGCGGCGCGAACAACAGCCCAGGCGATGGACAATATCCAAGATACGGATCTATCACAGTCACAGACTTCTGGCCAGGCGGAACGACATTTAGAGGCCCTAATCTCATGTGGTCGGGTTCACACGCGAAGACTTCGTACCCACCAGCTCAAAGCGGTCCGACATCTGGAAGGCTAGTTGGACGATCTGCTGGGCCTAATACACTATTTCCAAGCTACAACTCTCCGTCGTGGTCCACATCAAGAAATCTATCATATCAGATACTTAAGCGCGGATGGTTTAATAGCTATCCGAACTTGGGAACCTATATTCCTGGCCCACAATACACCTGGAACCCACCAAGCTCAGCTCCAGCGGGCACCTATAATATAGGAATTCCCACTGCCTCATACGCTGTCAACAGAGGTGTTGGCACGGGATCAATTAGTGGGATGGGAAATCCAGACGGAGCCTCCTACGGCAATACAGGATTAGAGCCAAGGATAAATCTAAGCCATTATCTCAGGGGTGAGCGTGCGGTGGATCCTCGTCCGCTTGTTAATCCGCTTGGCCTTGAATCAATAGCAGAAGCAGCTATAACGATATATGCCACGTCATCATCGCCTTCTTCCGGCTGGTTTGGTGCACCGACGTCTACTCCATTTGATGGAATAAGAAGAGCTGGAACTGGAAGCTGGCAGCAGACCGCACCTCTTACAAAAGGCGACCTCCCATCAAGCACACCATCACCGTATCTTCTATTTCCTGAAGACGAGATCGTTATAGGGCTAGATGCAGGAATATCTATTCCGCCCGTGAGCGGAACATCTCTTGACTGGACGTCGACAATTGATGCCGATTACGGAGTTGTGAAACCCCTCTACGGAGCAGTTCGAGCAGTTGAGATGTCAGCGATGTCTGGATCATTCATGAAGCTCCTACAGGGCCCTGCGTCGATAACACTCTTCGGATCCATGGTGAGAGAAAATGAGGAGAAGCTATTCGAGCTAAATCAACCTCTCACGTCAGATGCTATTCACGAGGCACTTCACTTTGACAATCCTGTTGTAGATCAATACCAGATTGCAACACGTGAGGAGCTATCAGGCTCATACACAAGCAGGATAGTCTTAGGGTCGATAAGTCAGATGCTTGATCCATATGAGAAATGGCACCGAACTGTCCTCGGCGGTATTCTTAGTTTTATGTCAACAGCGAAGAGAAAAAATGTTGACTTATCAACGTGGCAGATAACACAGCTTCTGTGGGGGCCGTATGTTGGAACACCAGGAATTCCTTCTATGCCAATGAGCATGCTTCGACGTGGCGCATATGGAGATTTTGCCAGCAGGCGAATGATACCCTCAGCATCAATAGAGAATAACTGGCGGACGTCATCCCCGGGACACAGTGGTGGTAGAGCATATCCGTCATCTTCTGCCTATTGGAAATCAGTTCTATGCAACGTTAAAGGAAACACCCTTGCGCAATCCAATCTCGGAGCCCTAACGGGTCCTAGAAATTCAATAACAGCATTTTATCTTCAAAATATTCCGTTTAACTATAGTACAAGAAACGATACCAGTGCTGGCGTCAAGGGCGGCTATGGAGGCCCAAGCTTCGGTTTCGGACCACAGTTGTGGTCTGGCATTCAAGCCCCTATCTCCTACACTGAGCCTTCTAACTTGACTCACTTCGACGGAAGGGGAGATGGAACTGTCATAAAGTCAGACCCAGAGGGAGTGAGATGGTGGAATGTTAGAATATCTAGAACATGTAAGTCATCTAAGCTTATGGGAATGGTTAAGCTAATTGATAAGACTGAGAGGTTTTACGACACTCTTATGCCAGATATCGCTGACTATATAATTAGAGCTGGGTGCAACACATGGGGCTATAATGGTTACATCGATGCTTCAAAGGGCGAGCTTAATGATATCAATGGAGACCCGTGGGGCCTTCATATTAAAAATATCACCGGCAGCGGTGAGCCAGCAACTGTTAGAGCACGGATAAATGGATGGACGGGCGGACAGCTGCAGGAACAGGCATCTCTAGGTCTTAATATGTACTATCCGCATATTGGAACATCCACAACACATGGGACTGATAATCCTCCACAGCAAGGCTGCGCAAATAGATATGCTTACCCCTATGATACACCAGTAAAGAGAAAGGTCAATGAGTATTTTAGGATAGAGGTAAAGCCAGCGGCGACACAGATGTACATGCCCGGTCCGGTATACCAAAACAACCCTCTCCCATTTGAAATCTGTTCGCAGGGATTTTACAACCCAATACTCGGCGGAGATCCTCGATCCTTCGATGACTGTGATGATTGGGTCCTCGGCGTCACTGGCTCCATGGATGGATATATTCTGAGAAGAGCATACTGGAATACAGATGTTGATGCTGGCAGCTCATCAACTCCTGCCATGTTTAATCCGCAACACCAGAAATGGGCTGAGATTCTGAACTCAAGGAGGGACCCAATAGCAGCTAGAAATGTTTTATTCAAGAAGGGTTATGACATGACGCTTAGAACAGGAGTCGACGGAGTATCTGGTTCGTTCAATGGTCATCGGAATGTCCAAGTGGAGCCTCTGATAACGTTAAGATACCATAACTATACTGGAAGACCCGCCAACCCAGGGTTGATAACCCAGCGGGCCGCTTCCGTCGGCGTCGCATCACCCGGCGCCGGAATGGAGAGATTGCCCCAGCGAGCAAGGAACATTTTTGGAGCACCAAACGAGTGCGATTGCGAAGCACGTTACGATGCATCGATGACCTCACGTGCGTGGAACGACAGGTCAACACATCACCTTGCAGTGTGCGGCGCACCTGTCTATCGTGGATCACCAGCATATGGATTTGCATATGGAATTCTAAATACAAGGCCTCAAAAAACGGCTGCAATATTTAGATCAGATAGGTTTGGACAGTTTCGTGATATGCTTGAGCAGAGGCAGGATGCAAAGATATTTAAGGTTCGAGGGGGAAGAATATCACGAGCACCTGGAAATAAGCTGTATCAGCCAGGAGGGTTAAGATCAGTGGGCGCACTAGGCGAGAGAGATGGTCCTGTGCAATGTGTCTTTGTAGATGAAGATGACGGACAGACAATTGTAAGTCCATACGCAACAGATTCATTTAACATGAGCAATGAGTGTACATCATCCATACCGTTTAGAGACGGAGTCCCAACTATAGTCACTGGAAGCTATATTACAACATCTGTGACGTATTTGCTGTCATCTGATATTAGTCCTACAGATATGACAAGAGACTATACTTTTTAGGTTTTAAATTTTGACCAGTGAGATTTTTAGGTGACAAAGAAGATAAAGAAAAAAATAAGCATTGCGGAGTTGCAAAAGTCGCCATTTGTCTTTGAGAAAGAAGATAGAAGTGGAAAAATTGTACGACAGTTTGTTCCTCACGATCTAGAGATCGGAATGCCCCCGGGAATTTCAGCCAAGACACATCCAAAACTAAGGGTGAAGGGAGAGGCGACATTTGAGAGAGAGGCGCGCATAGAGAGAGGAATGCTCCTCAGGGATTCAGCCTACATAAATTTTGGAACATCTATAGGAACAGATGGCGAAGGCTTTCGGATTAGCGGAAGCATGATACAGTTCAAGAATAGAAAGGACCAGTGGCAAAACATTAATAGCGCCGGCCCATCAAAAAAAGCTGCAGTAGTTGTCGGAGTTAGGACAGGATCTCTTCCCTATTCACTTTTGTTAACAGGGAGCACCGACCAGATAGCCATATCAATGTCTCTAAAGATAGGATCTGGAACAATAGATGTCGGGCTGAGACCCACGTCAGTTGTTGCAGGAAGCTATACATCGACAGATCTAACAGTAGATCAGTATGGAAGAATCACTGCTGCGTCTACCGGGCAAGGCGGCGGGGGATCTGGAGCGAGCATAGGGTGGCTCGGTCCTGCAAATGAACAGATAACGACAACTGGATCTGTTGGAATAGGCGCTTCTGCGCAGGGCGGCCTCGTTGGCACAGCTAACATAGCACTGATGTTAGGCGGCGGTGCAGTATTTAATGAGAATGGATTGGGTCCGCCTGACTTTAGGGTTGAGAGTAACAATCTCGAAG
>Ga0080013_1000530_pt1 | contig 54247 bp, 64 predicted proteins | sample ETNvirenome_6_85_FD_69236 | JGI IMG/M metagenome (GOLD analysis project Ga0080013, IMG submission 69236) | Marine viral communities from the Pacific Ocean - ETNP_6_85 (SPADES assembly) (version 2) | ecosystem: Environmental > Aquatic > Marine > Oceanic | place: Pacific Ocean | collected 2013-06-19
TCGACTTCTGTTGGAGATGTAATACAGATTGGCGATGATTTTTTTGAAGTAGGGATGATGGGTTTCGAGAAGATTGAACTTCCCGATTAACAAAAAGTTATTAATTATGATGTACATGTGGGGATAGTGAAATAACCTCTTCCCAAAAATGAAAGGATTATACTATGTCAGCAGAAGAACTTTATGCAGAAATAAGATCAACAATCGAATATGAAGGATTTGAAATTCCTTCAGGAGCAGATGATATGCTTGCTGATGCTTGTCGATTGATAATTCCCGAATAAAAACGCAGGCCAAGGCCAAGGCCAGAGCATAACAACATATCCCGTTAGGTGAAGTTCATACCTAACGGGATATCTGTATATACTCATTTCACATGTACATCATAATTAAAAGCCTATTATAAAGTTTTTAATTATGATGTACATGTGGGAACAGTCAAACAACATCACATTAACCACTAACCCAGAAAGGGTAAATGATGGTACTAACACTGACCAATACATTTCATAGGACCAGCACGACACTACGACCGAAGCAGGTAGGCGAAGCGTTGGGGGCGTGGCGCATATCCAAACGGGCGTGGAATGACGCACACAAAAGGCTTTGCGGGATGTCCGACTGCGAGTGCGGTGGTCCCGGCGAGTTTACTGGACCTGACGGGCGATGGTGGGCGATCTACGGAGAGGGCGTGGATCACTATATCGTCATCGGCCCGATCTGGGCCGAAGTCGCCGAATACCGATGTTGATGGATATCAACATATCCCGTTAGGTGAAGCTCATACCTAACGGGATATTTGTATACATTCCCCCTGTACATCATAATTAAAAGCCTATTATAAAGTTTTTAATTATGATGTACATGTGGGAACAGTGAAAGGACACAACAATGAGAATCGCAATACAAGAAGATATCAATGACCGGGACGCTGGCTGTGACTATCCCGACTTCTGTATCAAATGCTACAAGAGCGGAGCCGCCATGCGGAAGGCCAAGGCCATCGTCAAGGTACATCCCGATATGGCCATAGATACCGATATGGACCCCGAAGACCATCCCGACTACTCCGATGGGGAATACTTCTGCGAGTGCTGCGAAAAGAAACTGACAGACAAAGACTAATTAGAAAAGTTTTTAATTATGATGTACATGTAGGGATGTAAAGTAAAACAAACAATCGAAACCCCAAGCGAAAGGACGAAAAAATGTTTATTAGCCCCCAAGACGTAATGCAGTTGTCGGATGCCGACGAAGCACAGGCTGGTCGCCTGAGTGACCACTGTGCCGCCGACATCAAGAGACAGCGTGACGCTGACCCCACGCTCAAGTCCTTCAGAGTCAGCACCGCCTCCTTCTCGAAAGCCGAGAAGAACAACGACGACGAGGCCATCACCGGACTGTCCGTCAAGGTCCGAGTCGAAGTCGAGGCCCGAGCAAAGGCGCAGGGCTGGAAGGTGTCCTACGAAGCCAAGACCGGACTCACCTTCACGCCGAAGCGTTCCTACGCCAAGCGTACCCCGAAAACCCCCGCCGTCGAAATCGAAAAGACCGAATCCGAATCGAACGCCGCATAAGAGCCGAAGCTGAAAAAAAATACGGACTGGCTAACAGTGGCCCCCCGGATAAAATCTCCGGCGGGGCTTCTTTTTATTAAGGTGTTAATTATGATGTACATGTAAAATTAATTATTAATTATGATGTACATGTAGGGGTAACGGCAAGCTCACAGAAATCTTACTCATCATGAAAGGCAACATCATGAAAACTTACTTCGTAACAGTCAAATACACCAAAAGAAATAAATTCCACAAAACCACTAATATGATCATTCTTGGTGAAAGTATTTTGGAAGTCAGAAGATTGGCCATCGAAGCAATCGTTGAAGCAATCACTGATGGGCGATTCAAAATCACACAAATCACACATCTTGAAATCCCTGCTGGAAAAGCGTTCAGCATATAAACGAAACACAACACTTACTTGGTGTTAAGATAAAGGAAAATCGAATGGCTGCTAAGAAACTCAAAAATAAAAATCACAACGTACCGAGAGACTTATTGGCAGCAGTCTTGTCAGAAGCGAGATTCCGGCCCAGAGTAGCCGATACGAACAAAAAAAGAAACTGCTCAAAGACAAAACGAAGAGCGTGGAAAAACAAGGTAGATTATAGTTGATACGGAAATGGGTTGCGCAGTCGCAGAATTGTCTCCCAATAAAATTAATTATTAATTATGATGTACATGATAGAGTGTTAAGATAAAGGAAAATCGAATGGCTAACAGATTCAAAATAGAGCATGAATTTGATAATGAACCCACCTTTATAGTTGATACGGAAATGGGTTGCGCAGTCGCAGAATTGTCTCCCAACTTATCGTGGCAAATTCGGGAAGGATTAGCCAAAACGATAATTGAGGAACTCCATGAAAGGACTACATGAACACAGAAGTCTTTAGCTGGTACGTTCGGACAGGGCTATGGAAACTTTTACTCCTGACCGGAATCGTCGGTGGCGGTATCGTCGCTATCACCTAACTCCAAAACGGAGAACCCCGATATCGGGGTTCTTTCCTATATCAATTCCCCTGTACATCATAATTAAATACTTAATATAAAGCAATTAATTATGATGTACATGTAGGGGTGTTCAATAACGAACGAAAGGAAACCACCATGAGCTTAAACGTAGATTTCAAAAACTGTCCGAATGCCTTTGAGGAATGCCCCCCCGACTTCAAACTGGCAGGCGGCTTGAGCTTCGATATGCTCAAGCGGGATGATGATGGCAAAGTCACGCACCATCTCACATACGAATGTCAATCCGTACTCGTCCTGATGATGGGTATCGGAATGGGCAAAATCACCGAATCGACGGTCGAAGAGTTCATCGAACGCAGCGAAATCTGGCAGGATGTCATTGGTGCCGCTGGGCCGGGAAACTACCCGAAATACCAAATCGACAGGCGTACTTTAACGCCCGCAGCCAGGGCCACGGCGGTCAGTTCGGCCAGAAAACTGTCTCCGGCCGACTTCATAGAGCCTGTCAACGATATCGGCATGAAGGGCGGGTTCTTCACAATCCGCCTGTTCGATGGTTCTGCGAATGGCGATACCGAATCCTGCATCGGTATAATCTTTGAAGAGAAAGATGCCGATTTGTTGGTATCAGATGCAATCGACTACGTTCGCATCACCCCCGACGATATTCGCAACCTTATCGGCCTATCCTCCAACGTCACTAAGGAGCCTTGGACAACCTTCTGGAAGAAACTGAGAAGGGCCGTACAGGACCGACTGCACCGCCAAGCAGAAGCAAAGAAAAAGGCATCAGCATAAGAGGAACTGACCGAGCCAAGACCATAGACCCCGCCCACATGGGCGGGGTCTTTCTATACCTTATTATTAACTTACTAATTATGATGTACATGTAAGGGTGTTCAATAACGAACGAAAGGAACGGACATGGACGCACTACAAGTAGCAGAACAAATCTCCGAAGCAGCCCAAAGTGAAACGAAAGGTGACGGTGATATGGGCACCACGATGAGACGAATGATAAGTGCTGGGGTCAGCGACGAGACGCTTCTAACAGGCATGAGTATGGCAGCAGGGTACTTGTCTAAGTAGCTACCCCCCACAACACGAGGACAGGAGACCCCGACCCGGAAGGGTGGGGTCTCTCTTTATATTAAGGTATTAATTATGATGTACATGTAAACTTTACTAATTATGATGTACATGTTGGAGTGTTCACAGAACACGAACGAATCGAAATGAAAGGAATCACCATGAGCGAACGAACCACACCAGACACCGATGACAACGTACAGTGCGAGTCATGCGGTAACAGCATCCCGGCTGATGCTCGTTGTCCTCACTGCCATGTGCTGAGTGAACGACTGACCGTTGCAGCAAGGGAAGACCCGAGGGTGCTGGCAATCAGGGCCGATGCCCTCATCGGTAACGACTCATGCTCATTCATTGATGAGTGCTTGGGTGCCTTCGACATCGTGGATGCACTGGACAAGTGGAACATCTTCGAACCTCGTGAGAGTGTCAAGACGTTCATCAAAGCACAGACCGACCAGTACGAGCGAGGGTTGAACGCACGAGCAGGCAACGACGACGACCCGGAACTCATCCAGTACAACGAGTGGATACGACGCCGTGACGCTCACCTTGCTACGCTGGCTAGCTAGTCAGTCAGTCAGCCCCAACCCTCAACCAGCCCTGCCCCTGACCGAGGTGGGGCTGGTTGAGGTTAACATCCTTACATCTTGATACCAACATACCAACATACCATGATACATACACTAAAACACATTAACATATCACGATACACTAAAACATTATTTAAATTAAAAAAATTATTTTCAAAAAAGTATGGCACCCCCCCCCCTCCCCCCCCCCTCTCCCCAATAACGCACCTCTGTGTTAGTTATAAGGGGGTCTAAAAAATTTCAATACCTGTTACATTATTAATAACTTTTAACTTTTTGGGTGTTTCTGTAGGGGTAAAAACTATTTTACAGAAGAAAGTCCAAAAAATCGGCGGCTAGTTTTTTGGATATCTTCCTAGGTTTTTTGTTAAAAGTATTGGTGTAATTACAAATTATGTCTTAAAGAAAAAAGAACCTCTTCGAGGTTCTTTTTTTATTGGTTTGTATAAAAGTCTACTCGTAGTTGTACATTACTCCAATATAGATTATTTTTATCCATGTGATTTTTTAATAAATAAATAGCAGATATTCTATGAGCACCATCGTCCAGTTTGCCGTTTACTACTATAATAGGTGGAAGATTTTGTATTGATTCTGGATGAGATTTTAAGTAATTGGCGTATTCTATTACTTTATTGGTGACTTCCCAACTGTAATCATTATCAAGTATATCTGAAAGAACATTGTTATAATAAGGGATGTCTTTTATTTGTTCAAATATTTCATTGATATTGAGATATTTGGTGTTAACAAATAATCCTCTCGTATCCTCAATAGACGTTCCACTGGTTGGTCCCGGTTGCGGAACTTTTTCCATCGTGTTGATTGCTCGTTCTATCAGGTCATTTTGAGTGTAGGCTTCTTTTAACTCAATATATTCTAAGAATGATTTCATCATGGTTATATATGATATATGAAATCATTTAGAACATACTTAGAGGATAACTATCACGGGGGACAGCGGAAGGATTCGAAGGGAACCACAAACAATGAATGAGATCACATCAATTAAACTGCCCATCGCCATTGATTGGGAATCTAAGAGGAGAGAAGTAGAACAACACATCTCGCTCTTAGACCCCATGTTTGAAGAGCACAGAGACCTGCGGCTGTTTTATACAGGTGCCCTAGCTGAGCTGTACCCTGAACGATTCATACATGCACAGCGAGAGGCCGCAGAATATTGGACGCCTTATCTTACTGGTGATAAATCTTTGACCGACTTCTTCAAGGATTGGCTGACTTTCACACCGTATCCTGAGAATCCAGGTAAATACATCGTCTTCTGGGATATTCTGGTGAATACTCGCTCTGGTCTAGAACTGGCCAACCACGCAGTCTTCAAATCCTGGTTCAGTGCATTTCTCACTTATCATGGCGATTGGATCAACAGCACAGAGTCTACTCATACCCTCAAGGAGTGGTTCGAAGACAAGGGCACTGAGGCACACCCCTTCGATATTAAAAATTACAAAGTGCCGGAAGGTGGCTTCAAGTCATTTAACCAGTTTTTTCTGCGGAACCTGAAAGACCATGAGCGGCCTATGCGCCCGGAGGCCGAAGCAGAAGATGTAATCATTGCGCCCTGCGATGGCGGTGTCTTCTACCTTACCCGAGGAAATGAAGGTGGGGTCAATGGAGGAGTAGCCGGACAAAGCTATGACCTGCCGGGCAAGTCAGACCGTTTTGGTTTGATGGACGCACTGCCAGGCTTCGGAAAAGTATTCGAAGGCGGCCCATTGCTCGATATCCTGCTCTGGTTTACTGATTACCATCATCTCCATGCACCGGTCTCTGGCGAAGTCATTCACCAAGGCTTCTACCATGGGTCTTACAACTACGACTTCAACAACTACGACCCGGATCACTGTCATGCACCGGTGCTTCCGAGCGATAGCGATAGGGTCGGCTGGTATGAGAAGCTGGGCAAGCACCAGCGTTATGTATGGATTATCAGAACCAAAGAGTTGGGTCTAGTGGCTATGGTAGCCATTGGTTTCTGGGGAGTGGGTAGCATTATAAACGAGGTGGAACCTAGAGCCAAAATTAAGAAAGGAGAGTATATGGGACGCTTCGGTTATGGAGGGTCTTCCATCGTTCTGGCCTTCGAGCCCGGACTGGATCTGGAGTTTGTGGTAGACAACAAAGGAGTGGATTACCCAGTACAGGGACCAGACGAACCTACACTGATGGAGGTGAGGCAGTGTCTCGGCAAGCTCAGAAAGCCATTGAGCTGGAATAGCTAAAGTATAGATGCCATAGAATAAATATAATCATTCGTTATTCCCGGCGGGCTTTAAGAAAAAAGAAGGTTCAATAGCTTTTAGTTTATCTCTCTGTTCGGGGGTTATGAAACACTCAGCGTTCCTTTTCCACTCATATCTGCAAGGTCCAAACCCTCAGTGATTCCCACGAAAGTTCCATACAAAGTGCCGTGATGCTCGTTGAACAGTGAGAGGCTCACAGCCCCTTCAGCAACGTCTGCTGCCACAAGGACAAAGTAACAGTCGCCAGCTATCTCTGCCGGATTCACGAGAAATGTGCCTGCGACTGGAGCAGTGAACGCTCCAATATCCCAGCTTACGCCATGGGCATTAAAACTGACGGCACAGGAATACGTACCCGTCACAGCCAACGTACAATCAAGAACATAATAGATCGCTCCAGCACAGGTCAGTAGTCCTGCTCCCACGCCAAACCCACCAGCATCCAAATTGCCATCAAACAGGTGCTGGTTGGCCTTCACAATTAGAGAGTCCGACGGTGCGTCCTTTATCCTGCCGATCTGCTCCTTCAATACGATCTTTGCGGTTCGTTCTAACATTTCAAGATGGTTCATGCTTTCGTTCTCCTGATTAGAAATCCAAGCCCTCTTCGAGGTTCTTTTTTTATTGGGGATTTTGTGCTTCCTGTTCATCTTCAGCCTGTTGTGCTCTTACTTCTTTTCTGTGTTCTATATCATCCCACAGTCCACACTGGGCTAATTCATTATCTGACATCATGTTGATTGCTCGTTCTATTTGTGCCTCTATTCGAGTTATTTTTCTACTACTTGTCAGGTCATAGTCTATAGAGTTTTCTAATTTGTCAACTTGAGCCATCCATCGCATCACTTTTTCCACTTTTTGGGTAATTTTGGGACGATAGTAGGCTTCTTTTAACTCAATATATTGTAAGAATGATTTCATTATGATTATATATAGGTAGATGAAATCATTTAAAATATATTTAGAAGAACGTGAAGAGGAATATTATCACAAGTTGTTAGATAGAAGATTCGAATGGTTTGATACTATAGAAGAATTGATGATGAGTCTAAGAAAAAGTTTCCCTGAAGAGTCATTACCTTGGGATTCGAGTAAGGCGGGAGACACTTATGATGTTTTTGGCGTCCCATTACAAATACTTAAACATAACATCTTTTACAACATTGGTATAGTAAGAAATATGGATACAGGTCAATTCTCCAGATTAAAACTTTCTGAACTTGAACAATTAGGAAAAAAGTTGTAAATGAAGTTACAGTTTAGAACATTCTTGGAGATGTCGATGCGGTTTCCTCCGCACATGCCAGAAGTTTGGTGGAAAGAGACATTGAAGAAGGCTAAAGAATTCGAATATGAATTAGAGAATTTGCCTTCCATATTAGAAAAGGGTATTGAATTGGAGAAGGAATACACAAGCGCCAAACCTTTCCAGAATATGGAGTATAAAATTCCTTATTCTTTATTGAAGATATTCAAGAAAGATACTTACTTTAGTGAAGATTCCTTATCTAAATTAGTAAAAGACTTCTTAGATGCATCAGAGGTTGATAATATAGATGGTCGTACTATGAAGATGTATTTAAAGAGGGTAGGTCAGTTTTATTCTAATCTTTCTGGTCTTAAGGCGTTCTACAAGGAGTACAGGCGGGATTTTGAACAAGAGTATGATTATCTTTTGGATGAGTTGGAAGACAGTAAAGATGACATTCCTAATTATTCTGAAGTATTAAGTGCTATTAGGAAGGCTGAAAAGTCGGTAGATACATTAGTGAAGTACGTTAAGCTTGCTGCTCATGTAAATGACAAGGTTCAGGCATGGGAGGAAAGGATGTCTCTTAATGCCAAGAAGTATTATGGTGGTGAAGAGAGTAAGCCTAAGCACAGTAAGTTTGAGACCTTGTATCATGCGACTCCTTACGTTAGTGAAATATTAAGGTTTGGCTTTAAAACTAAGTCTGAATTGGGCAATCAGCAGGCATTAGGTGGTAGTACTCAGTTTTCTGACAAGGATTGGCGTAAGGAAGCATTATCTTTCACAGGTGACATACAGATAGCTAGAGCTATATCTAAGTCATTAGTTGAGGTGATTAGGATATCAAAGGGTCAGATGAAGTTAAAAGACGTAATACGTATGTTTAAAGGCGAGACACCTGATACAGACAAGTTTGGTACTGCGTTCAGGTCTAGGGTTTCTAATTGGATGATGGATTATCGTCAAGACCCATCGGGTAGTCCATCTCAGGTATTTGATTTATATAAGAGGTTCTTGGGTACTACTAAGTTGAGATATAATCCATTATTCTTTGGTGTAAGTATTGAGGACTTTTCTAATTTGGATGAGAAGAATGTAGGCGTTGTAGCTGCCGTGGTACAGATGGATAAAGTAGGAAAGTATTTACCATCTATGGAAGAGTTTCGTGTTCCGAAGGAAGCGATATTAAAGATAAAGCGGGTTTAATTAATAACTTGTCATAGACTGATTTCAGAGCATTATTTTATAAACCCAACGTTTAATATGGATTATCAGATAACGTTCTTCTTCTAGGTCTTTGTATCAAAGGTTTAATTTTTTCATATAACTCAGCAAAATCTTCTAGACTCATTGTGCCTTTGAAAGGTATGATGTTATCTCTTTCATCTGTATCTGCTGTTTGGCCTACGGCTGAATATGCTTTTTCTGCTATTACCCCGTTAAACTCAAATTCTACTTCATCACTCTCTGGATGGTATTCCTATTTATTTGGATGTTTATCAAAAACATGAGTATTGAATGATTTAGGGAATGGAAGTGGCGTACCTCCCTGTCTGTTCTTATTTATATATTCTAAAAATGATTTCATGATTTAGTAAAGTCATCATCGAAGAGTTTGTTTCCTGATTTAGTAAGATCATCGAAGAGTTTGTTGGACCATCCGGGCTTGCGAATGGAGGTTCGCTCTGGACGGCTTGGAGCCAGTTGCGCTCTATCGAATAATTCTTCAACAGCTTGGCCATATCGCTTATATATTTGTTGTAATAGTGAGATTTTTGATTGTTCATCTAAACCCGCCCGTGCTCGGTTCCCCCAGCGGTTCGGTCGGGGTATTTTGAATTGTTTTTGTATATCTTGAAGTTGATTTATGATTAAATCGAGTAATTTATCGACACTATATTCTTTGAAGTCCCAATCTTCATTAATTTTCCATTCTTTATATGATTTCATAACTTAGTCCTTCTTGTCCTTGTCTGGCTAGGCATCAATTTCGTTTATTTTTTTTTGTAGTAGCGTTCTGTAGCTGTGACTTACAGGTTACGAAGGCGATCAAGGGCGGCAGAGATGGCCGGTCGCTGTTCGGGCGGTCCGAACCGCACGGTCCTTCCGTCCCCCATGTTGCTCCGGGGTTCCACTGTAATATTATCTGGTCCAATTAAAGATTGTGTATTATTATCTTTAATGGCTAAATCTCTTCCACAATGTGGACATTGGTGTGTGTTCTTACCTTCGTTAATTTGCCATTCTTTATATGATTTCATAACTTATATATGAAATCATTCTTTTTTTTTTCTTGACAATTGTAATAGAGGATGATATAATTTTTATATTGTAAAATTTGCTATAGTTGGCTGCGGGTGAGATTGTTTCTCACCCGCTTTTTTATTCTTTACATTTGGTCCAAGTTTTATGAACAACACCTTCGAAGGTATTATCTGAGAACATATATGTTTTTGAAGATAATCCGCCTTCATCAATTTTTATAATGGATTCCCACTGGCTATCTGCTGACCCTTTATCGAATTTGATATACCAAGCTTTGGCATCAATTTCGTTTATTTTTTTTTGTAGTGTGGAAGTGTTAGAATTTCCGTTGGTGTTGCCGTTATCGGATGAAGGACACCCAAAAAACTCCGATGAATAGGACTATTAAAAGTTTCATAATTTCTCTTTTTATTAACTTAGTATATATGGATTCCGGCGAAATGTTTTGGATATTAACGGGCCGGGATTACTCTTTTTATGATATGAAACGTATTATTTTGAAGAGAACCCCTAAGAAAGTTGAGTTACCTTCTCCTTATCCATATACGATTCAACATCCGCCACACTTAAAAGCCTTTGGTGACAATTTGATGTGTGCTACATTTTGTGATATTTTGAATAATAATGGGATACCTTCTGTATTGAACAATGACCTTATTGGGGATTTAGTAGAATGTCCTATTTTCAATCCTTTTGAATCTGGTCCTATTTTTAGGACTAACAAGAATGATAATACTGTTAACATTTATTTGGATTTAGCTTCATCATTTGAGAGACGATTTAACATATCGGTTAAAGTTCCTGACAAGTATGTTGTTCCGACTAAGTTTATCCCTATGGACATTAATGCTGTTGATGTAGCTGTAACGACTAGTGTTGCTCAATATAGTGATAGTGTACACCAATATTCTAGGTACAAAGAATGGCCATATTTTGATGAATTATTTTCATTATTTGATAGACACAACATATCTTACATAGATTTGGATAGTAATGGTATTCGTAATTATTTATTTTTGAATTACATTAGGAAATGTAAAGTATATTTGGGATTGGACACGGGTTCTGCCCATTATGCATCTAAGGAGGGTGCTGGCAAGACATTGATACTACAAGGTGGTTTTTGTGATTTTGAGCATTGGGCTGGTAGGTATGATTTTGAAGCGATACAAGTACCTATAGATTGTGGTCCTTGTTGGAACATATACACTTCTTGCGAGAATAACAACAAATGTATGAAGGATATAAGTCCTGAAATGGTTTTAGAGTCTGTTATGAGGAAGTTGGAAAATTAGTATCGGCGTGAGAGCGTACTTTCCTATTATCAATGTTAAACACATTTGCGAAGCCATAGTATTTGGCTATTTCATTTTGTTCTGGATTTAGTTTTCCTTCTCTAGCTTTTTTCTTATAATAACGAAGCCAGTCATAATTTTTTTCTCCTTTCTTTGGAAATCTACCTATTTTTTTTGATTCTCTAAAGAATTCATGAGTTGTATAAATTATTTTTTGTTTTCTAGTTAGTAGGTTAGGTTTTTTAGTTGGTGGTGGGTTAAGCCAATTAGTTGTTTGTTTTATCTCTTTCATAAATTCTGAATATTCTTGACAACATATTTCATGTTTTTTGAAGTAGTAAAATCGCTTAATAAGTTTTGGTGGTGGTTTTGGGTCACCTCTTCTAGCTGCCTCTAGTAATAATTTGATATTATTTTTACTTTTGTCGGTGGGGGTTATAACCGTTGGGAATGGTTTTGGGGGTTTTGTTTTTATTCTTTTTTGAAGTTGTATGTTATCTAATATGAATTTTGCTCGTTTTGTTATATTATCTACTAAATTAAAGACACTTAAATCCAACGCATCTTGTACCATAGATTTAATATCACTATTTAGTTTATACCCTTTATCTAATATATGTTCCAATAAAGATTCTGTGACAAGTTGTGATACTTTAGGACTAATTACCAACTTAACTATGTGAGATTTCCTTATTTCGGGATATTTCGCATAATGTTCTTTATTGTAATTAGGTTTTGTTTTTCTCCATTCCTTACGATAGTCAGAGTGGCATCCTTTACACCAATAGCTACGTTTATTTTTTTTTGTATTGGTAAAGGGGAAATCTTCTACGTCTTTCATTCCTTCACATCTTGCACATTTCTTTTTGGCCATAGGTGCATTATAGGTGTAAAGACATTTCTTGTAAAGTGGTTTTTTGGAAATGGGGTTTAATCTGTAATATGTTCTAAACCCGCTAATTGATGACAGGAAGGTTCAAACCACAAAGCTTCTTTAAACGTGCCCCACCCTTTGCCATTATAATACTTATCTCCTTGACCAAGACGTAACGTGGGAATTCTTCTGAACCCACTTGTTTAGGTAGAAAAAAAATTTCAGCGGATTGTTTTGGAGATGAGGGCGGCGGGTTATGGGAGGTTCTCTGTACGAAAAGTGGAGTTTAATTATTTTTACAAGTGAAAAAGTTGATTTCATATCATTTATATGTTGTGGATTTTAAAGAATTTATACAACAAGAATATGCCCTACCTGAAGAGGGTGAAAAGTCTGTTTATATTGCACCAGAAGTCAGAAGGAAGATAATAAGCCTATATGATGAAGAAACATTAGACCATTTTTATAAGCGTTTGAAAGCGGTTAAGCCGGGGCAAAAAAGTGACAATTATATGATTAGCGTATACAAAGATTATTGGGGCGGCACGAGTTTTGGTTTTCAACGTTGTTTTAAAGTAGAAATTACACCTGATGAAATTAGAATTTTAAATACGTTAGCTTGTCCCACATTAGACAGACTTCCAAGGTTGAAAATGGATGATGAGAAAAAAAGTTTTTTACATAAAGCAACCTTTGGGTTTATTCCTTAATCCTTTAGGTTAAATCGCCGCCAGCTTGCGTTTTTCCATGACGCAAACCACAATGCGTCTTCAAACGCTTCTTCCCAACCATTACTGCGGCTCCCATCGGGAAAAAACATCTCGCTATAATACTTACCCCCTTGGACTAAGACGTACCTAGGGAATTCCGGGGAACCCACTTGTTTAATGGTGATATGAGATGAGTCGTAATAACTATGAATCCAATTTTTATATTCTTCCATAGTATTTATAGGCTGTCCATTATCTCTCATCTGCCGCATAATCTCTTTAGCTTCTTCAAATGATAAAAAGTATTGTCTCATTTCTTCATTCATTTTTTATCCTTTCTATAAAATTATGATTTTGTAAATATAATCGAACCTAAAATTGTATTGTTATTGCCTGTTCCATAGTATTGATAATACTTTAGTTCCATTTCCCAATGCTTTATGTTCATAGTAAAACGAGGTAATTCGTTAAGGGCTTTTATTATATCACTTCCACCAACATGTTTACATCTGCAACGCAAAACCAAATTACAGACTAACATTATATCATTTACTCTTTCTGTAAGAAAGGCTATTATTTTGGAAAGATATTCTGCGGCACTCTTTGGCATAGATATCATATCAGCATTTACTATGGCCGGATTGAAATTATCATCATTATCTGCTTCAACCATAGCTTTATAAAAATCATTGTTAATAAAATTAGCCTCTGTTTCTAAAAGACTATTTGACATGGCTATTTCTTTTTGTGTTTCTACTCCGTAGAACTGATTAGGAGTGATTAGTCCTTCTTTTGTCAATTGGTCTAATTCACAACCTGTTGCAATTTGATTATCTTCTGTGGAGCATTGGCCACACATAGTCCAATGTTGTTTCTCTTTGGGTAGTTTATCATAGAAATGTTTTCTATACATATCTATGATTGTATCCTTACGTGCTTTTAGCTTTTTAGGACAGCCCCAATCCTTCTGATTTAATTCTAGCTCTCTTGGCATTCTAGTATCCTAACCAATCTTTTAGATTTATCCAGCCTTTGTTTTTATATGTCTTCCATGGAGCACTTGGTATATCATCTGGTTTATCACCTGATTTACAATATTCATTCCATTCTTTTCTAGATTTCAATCCAAGAGGATGAATAAACTTTTTAGCGTCTTTGCATGTAAGAAAAACTCTATTTTGAGGAGCAATAGTACTAGTTCCTAAGAAGTCACTTTGTGATTTTAATCCAAGTTTATGAATGACCTTCTTGGCGTCTTCACATGGAAGATAAACTCTATTAAAAGGAGCAATAGTACCAGTTCCTAACCAATCCCCCACCCTTTCCAACCTTTGTTTTTGTAAGTTTGGTAGGGGTTGGCAGGTATATCTTTTGGTTTATTCCCTGACTTAGAATATTCTCTCCATTCAGTTCATTAGTATCCTAAAAAGTCTTTTAGACCTTTCCAATCTTTATATACTGCCCATGGAGCATTAGGAATGTTATTTGGTTTATTGCCTGATTTACAATAACAGTTCCACTCTTTCCTAGATTTCAATTTTAATTTATGCACAAATATTTTTACTTCTTCAAATAACAAGCTATTTGCTTTACAAAAATTTCTATTTCCTAACCAATCTCCCCAACCCATCCAACTATCCTTATAAATTTTATCTGGAGAACTCGGTATGTTATTAGGTCTTTTACCAGACTTAGAATATTCTCTCCATTCTGTTTGTGTTTTCAAATTAAGTTTATGAATAACATTTTTAGCTTTGTCAAAAGAACAAAAAACTTTATTAAAAACAGCGACAGTTCCAGTTCCTAACCAATCTCCCCAACCTTTCCAGTCGTCTTTATATTTCGACCATGGAGCATTTGGTATATCATCTGGTTTTTCACCTGACTTACAATATTCCAGCCATTCTTTTACAGACTGTAATCCTAGTTTATGAATAAACTTTTTCCCATCTCCAAATGAAAGAAAATCTTTTTTCCATACATAACCAGTTCCCAAGAAATCTCCAAAGCTTTTCCAACCTTTGTTTTTATAAAAATAATATGGGTCATTTGGAATATCATCTGGTTTTTCACCTGACTTACAATATTCCAACCATTCTTTTACAGACTGTAATCCAAGTGAACAAACAAACTTTTTGGCTTCTTTAAAAGAAAGATAACTTATATTTTTTCCTGTCAAAAAATATCCCCAATTTATCCAACCTTTATTTTTATAGTAACCATATGGGTTGTTTGGTATGTTATCTGGTTTTTTACCTGATTTGCAATATTCATTCCATTCTTTTTGTGATTTTAATCCAAGTGAACAAACAAACTTTTTGGCTTCTTTAAAAGAAAGAAAATCTTTTTTCCATACATAACCAGTTCCTAAAAAGTAACCTGCTCCTATCCATTTTTTATTGCTTTGTGGACTTCTTGGAAAATAATCAAAATTTACATCTTCTAAGTTCATCTAGTATCCTAAAAAGTCTTTCCAACCTTCCCATCCTTTGTTTTTATAAATACGTCTTGGGCTGCTTGGTATATTATCTGGTTTATTACCTGACTTACAATAAATGTACCACTCTTTTTGAGATTTTATCCCAAGTTTGTGAATAACTTTTTTAGCTTCTTCACATGAAAGATAAACCCTATTAAAAGTAGCAATATAGCCAGTTCCTAACCAATCGCCGAATCCTTTCCATCCTTTATTTTTATATATTCTGTTTGGGCTGCTTGGTATATTATCTGGTCTTTCTGACTTAGAATAAATCTGCCACTCTTTTTTAGATTTTATTCCAAGTTTATGAATAACTTTTTTAGCTTCTTCACATGAAAGATAAGTCCTGTTTCGATTAGCAATATAACCAGTTCCTAAGAAATCACCCCATCCTTTCCATCCTTTGTTTTTATAAGCACTACATGGGTCATTTGGTATATTATCTGGTTTATTGCCTGACTTACAATACTCTTTCCACTCTTTTTGAGATTTTATCCCAAGTTTGTGAATAACTTTTTTAGCTTCTTCACATGAAAGGAAAACCCTATTTTGATTAGCAATAGTGCCAGTTCCTAACCAATCACCCCATCCTTTCCATCCTTTGTTTTTATAAGCACTACATGGGTCATTTGGTATGTTATTTGGGTTTTTACCTGACTTAACATGTTCATGCCACTCTTTTTTAGATTTTATCCCAAGTTTGTGAATAACTTTTTTAGCTTCTTCACATGAAAGATAAGTCCTGTTTCGATTAGCAATATAACCAGTTCCTAAGAAATCACCCCAACTTTTCCATCCTTTGTTTTTATATACTTGGTGAGGTCCATTTGGAATATTATCTGGTTTATTGCCTGACTTGCAATAAATATTCCATTCTTTTATTGATTTTATCCCAAGTTTGTGAATAACTTTTTTAGCTTCTTCACATGAAAGATAAACCCTGTTTTGAGTAGCAATAGTGCCAGTTCCTAAAAGGTGACCTGCGGATACCCAATCTTTATTTTTATATGGACTTAAAGGAAAATAATCAAAATTTACATCTTCTAAGTTCATTTAGTATCCTAACCAATCTTTCCAGCCTTTCCATTTGTTTTTATATGGGCTTCTAGGATAATTAGGGATGTCTAATGGTTTTTTGCCCGACTTACAATACTCATCCCATTCTTTTCTTGATTTTAATCCAAGTTTGTGAACAAATATTTTTGAATCCTCAAAAGAACGATAAACTCTATTTTTAAGAGAGGTTCTTCCTGTTCCTAGCCAATCTCCGAAACCGTCCCAGCCTTTATTTTTATAAACTTGTTTGGGACTACTTGGAATATTGCTTGGTTTATTACCTGACTTACAATATTCTTGCCATTCTTTTTGTGTTTTTAAATTAAGTTTATGTACAAACTTTTTGGCTTCTTCGAATGAAAGATAAACTCTATTGTGAGTAGAAATAGTGCCAGTTCCTAAAAGGTGACCTCCTCCTTTCCAACCTTTGTCCTTATAAGTTATATGTGGAGCCGTTGGAAAATAATCAAAATTTACATCATTTAAATTCATTTACTTTTTTTACCATCTCGATATTTAAGAACTTCATTATATCTATAATGAACATCAGGTTGCTCTCGTTGGTGAGTTAAAACATCATATTCTGCCATAGTATTTATGGGTTTTTCTACGCCCCTCATTAGATGAAGTATCTCTTTGGTTTCTTCCAATGAATAATACCACCTATCCTTTAATGCCTGTCTGAACTCCCTGAATGTGGATAGTCCACAAAAATCAGTCGTATACTGAACCATTAAATTAAACGGATTTTCATCCTTTCTGATAATATCAAAATTGATATCCTTAACGTCAAGTCCCTTATATTGCATATTACTTCTTTGCCAGAACTTCCAAAGGATATCGGCAACAGGCTGAGTGAGAGAGACAGGTACATTATTATCATTCAAGGTCTTTTCAACAATCTTAACATACTTCTTATAGAAGTCATTTGTGTCATTTGCAGCCTTCTTATCAGTATCCATCAATTCAGCGATTTTGAAGAACAATTCTTTCTGAACTTTATCATATTCTGCCTCATTTACAAATAAATCTCTTACATTAACACGCTTTTTGTTGCCATTACCCTTTTCACCTTTCTTTTTAGGCATCGGGACAGTAAGTGGCAACAAAACATCTTCAAGAAGCATAGAGGCCAAAATGCCCTTTATTAAAGTATTAAGACCCTCTCTAAATTTTTCCTTGTCTTTTACCTGATGAAGGGAGAACGGTAATAATTGATAAATGGAAACATGAGTTTTGCCTTTTTTATCTCTAAACAATCTACCGGGACATTGTATTAACTCTACTAATGAACCTCTATACCCAATAATCAAACATTCTTCTGCGTGTTTCCAGTTAGACCCTTCTTTAAACATACCAAGAGCAATAATAACGTCGATATTACTATTATCAGATTTATGGTCTTTATCAATTATACGCTCTTTTTTTCTTCTCTTTTTCTCATCAACAAGATTGATAACTTTAATCCAGTTATTGCCACGTTTAACTCTTATAACCCCATCTTTTTGTTCTACAATTTCAGGATTCTTCTTTTGAGCTATTGATTCATAGATTTTATGAACATCTTGATGCTTATTACCAGAAGAATAAGAACTTCCTACAGGCGGAATCCAAATAATAGTCTTCTTGACTTTTTTCTTAAATCTTTCTTTTACGGCATCTGCAAAAGAATGACCAAAAAGTATAAAATCAAAAGAATAACTCTTAAGATATTTCATTGTTTTAAAATATTCATCATAAGGAAGATTAAAGCGTTTAAACTTCTTTATATGTTCTTCTGGAATGATAGGACATCTATTTCCACGGAAATATGTTGCTGTAGTCAATCCCAAACTAATGTTAGATTTTTTAGAATTCTTAATACAATATCTGACAAAATCCCCCAACTTATTAACCATTTCTATTTCACCAGCATCATTATTTAATTTAACTTTACCATATTGTATATGATGAGCTTCATCAATAATGATAAGAATATTTTTAAAGGCTTCAGAATCTCTCTGATATGTTTGTACCAATGTTGCATGAGTACAAAGACAGACTCTATCCATCAACATTTTCTTACTAGCTTTACCTTTAAGAAAACCAATCAATTGTTCGATATTAGAGTCGGCTGAAGTAGAGCATAGATTGTGTTGTGGAAGCCAATTAATTTTCTTTCCATCTGGGAACTGTAATTGTTCTGCCTCAAATCCATACGCAATATTGAGTCTAGGAACTGCGATTACTACTTTAAGTTTGCTATCTGCCAACAGACGATAGCAAGCAATGAATTGTATACCTAGAGACTTACCACTACCCATAGGAGCGTTAATCAGCCAAAATAGCTCCTTCTTTAACTGTCTGTACATCTTTTTCTGCCATGGATACATTTTTTTGTATCCATCTTTAGTTATAGTTGGAGCTATTTTGATTGATTCCCAACTTGCTCCAAATACATGCTTTGTTTTTACTTTTGCTTTTTTACTTTTTGACATGTACCCATTATAGGAAGAATTGGGCTTTTGTAAAGTGTAAAATATTACCCACCGATGCCCCTACTGGCCTTGCGAGGCCATTTTATAGAGCCGCTAGTTATGATATCCCATGCTATTTTAGCCCAGACATCTTTTATAGAAGAAATGTTGTTTTTGAAGTGTTTTGATGTTACTAATTTTGTTTCAATTAGTCGTACTCCCATTTCGGTATCGTCAATACCAATTTTTTTGAGAAGATTCCACAGATAATCTTTTTAATATAAACGCAGTGCGATGTATGACACAATACATCCGTCCTCCACCACCAGCGCCCATAGCACATTCTCTTTCAATTTTCCAACCATCATTTAATAATTCTTGCAATTCACATGAATTATCTTCGTGTCTTTTATCATAATACTTTGCATATAATATGAATACTTTTTGTTCCATCATCGTTTTTCCTTATTTTTCTTGTATTTCTACATCTCCACCACAAACAGTGAACCATCATCTTCATTTTCGTCCCATCTTTGCTGCCAAGCCCTAAGATTTTCGGTTTTTTTACAACAATCATTCATTTTTTCACCAGTATTTTTTTATGGAGTTAAATTGATTTGTTCCGGGTCCGGGTGTATATTGATTTTGTCTTCGTCTTTCTTGTCTCTGGAAATCTTGTGCATTTTTTCTTACATTTTCTGCTATTTGTGCTGACTGTTTTTTTCTTTTTTTGGCTGCAATTCTGTCTAATCTTTCTTTTTTAGCACGTTCTATTCGGATGAATTTTCCAAATTTTATTTTAGTGATTCTGAACCCATGGGCGAACCACGTATTTTTAAAGATGGGCAAATTATCTTCCATACAAGATATGACAAATTTTCCATTGCGAAGTTTGCCAACTATAACGGCATGATGTCCTCTTTGCCTTTCTTGTAATTTTGCATCTGGGTCTAGATATAGCTTATTTCTATTTCTTCTTATGACATATTTAAAGGTGTCTATTTTTCCTGCGGTGCCTCTAGGCATATTTCTTAGTCTGATGCCTTCTACAACAGATAATTTTGAGTTGTTGAAAAGACGATGTATTCCCGTTTTTTTTGCAGTGGATTCCGCAACGCATATCATCCTCAGAGCAAGCATGCATAGTTGAAGAAACCTGTTTTTGGTACACCAGTTTTCTATTTGAGCGAATATATCATCGTGTGGCATTTCCATATTTTTCCTTTGATATATATTGCATGTTGTGAAGTTGTGATTTATGTACCATATCGTATAAATGCTAAATACAAATATGATAGAGGCAAACAAACCAACTGCAATTATCATGTAAGACATATAGCATCCTTATTAATCTGTCTAAGTTTATCCGTTTCTGCTCTACATAACAATAGGAAAGGGGATAATATGCCTAGATTGATAACAAGAAATCCAAAGTCGAAGACGAAGATAAGAACTAAGATTGTGATAAAGAAGGTCATCAAAGAGGTGCCTCAGAAGAGAATTCCTTACAAAATCGAGATATTTAATGACAAGAGTAAAAAGCCTCGATGGAGATTGGTAAGTACGAATGGCAATGTTTTAGCTACAAGTGAAGCTTACGCTCGTAAGGGCACTCGAACGAAGATAGCAGATAATCTTGCAAAGGGATTAGGGCTAGATGGCGTAGATGAATCTGATAGTACTGATTTATCATAGCAAAATTAAATGCCCCCGGAGCAATCCGGGGGCATTTTTTTAGCTAAACATGTTAATTAAATACCGGGGAGAGGGCGTTTAAAGTCTTAACATGCTCTAAAGTATTATAGTAAGTTATTTTTATTCTTCAACAATTATTTCTTCTATCCAATACATGTTATTATTTATATACCCTTTTGTAGTTAATGTGATTTCATTGATTGAAGATTCTTCTAGTTCACATTCAAAATAAAGCGTAGTATAGATAGTACTTCCATCTTGTCTTATAGTAGTTGAAGCTACCGTAGAGCTAACGACATTTCCCCACTTATTTTCTTTTGCCACGTATTGTAAAATAGCATTAAACTCTTTGTCCTCTTGATTAGGTTCCATTGTGTCTTTAATCATTATTTGTGGGATTGGGATTGTATCTTTATCTATTTCCATTTTGCCTTCCTTTATTCGTAATAATCCTTTAAATCGGCACGTAATTCTCTAAGCTTAATTAAAGCATTTTGATGTATTTGGCACGCCCAAGCATTGGACATATGAAGATGTTTTGCTATTTTCATAAATGAAAACCCTCGGTCATATTTTAAACGTAATATTATTTTTTGTTTTTCTGTGAGTCCGCTCAATAAATCTTCGCAATTTTTTGGGTATAAATATTCTTGTGGTATTTCTACTTCTTTTAGACAATCTAATCCGGCATCATCTGTATCTTGTGATTTTGTTATATCTCGTAGAGAACTTTCATTAAATATTTCGAAATTTCTACGTGTACGAAAGACTTCTTTAATTGAACGAAGTATATCTATTGATAAATAAAAGCCTTTGGAATAAAGATATGCTAGTCTATTTTTGTCATGACTTTTATTGTCATCGTATTTGTTATTAGCATATTCCACAGCTAACGAGGCGGTGCCAATTAAATCATCCCTTTCTAACCAAGGGAAGGTTTTTTTTAAACGGGTGGCTATTTTTCCACTTACGTCTAGCCAATCAATTGAGTCATTCAATACGGTTTGCATCTATGTACTCCTTTGGAACACTATCGGTTAACCAAACACCGTTTGTCGAAAGATAAAAAGCGAACCCATTAGAGTGCATTTTATCGGAATCTATAGAAATAACAATAGGTTTTCCCCTTCTTTTCCCTACTTGTATTGCTGTATCCTTATCGCCAGACAGATGCACATGATGGCGTTTCATTTTTTTTAACCCATCATGTTGTATAATTACCCAATTTTTTTGTATAGTGCCATGATATAGCGTATTAGGAGGTTTTTGTGCCTTATAGCCCAAATTTATTTTTACACTATGGCCCTGAGATGCACGAATTTTGGATTTATCCCCGTTAAATTCGAATCGTTTTTTGTCGTTATGTTCTACTATTTCTTCTAGTTCTTCCATAGAAAGACGACAACCATACAAAACGTATTCTACATCTGCCCACCCTTGTTCATCGAGAGTGAGGTTTATTTTTTTTGGTGCGTGCCTTAGAACTAGGCTGAGAAACTTACTTTGTTTTGTCATCTGCATTAACGATTATAGCATTTTTAAGCTTCTTGTAAAGCATGTTTTTTGATAATATCGCCAGATTCTTTTAAAAGTTCGATTAACCCGAAGTGTTTTGGGGAGAGTTGTTTGAGTTCTGTTAGTGTAACCCATTTGGCTTTATCTGTTTCATGGTCTAATTTTGGTTTGAATTCATCTACTAGGCCAATGAAATTATAAAATTTAAGATTTTTATCTTCGTAAATATAAGCTGGGAATAGTTCCAAATCTCCTTTAAAACCTGTTTCTTCCCTAAATTCACGTAGGGCTTCCTTTTTCATATCATTTGATTCAGCTTTACCGCCGAAGGGTGCCCATGTATGGGGAGAGTCACATTCTTTGCTTCTGAATCCAATAAGGATTTTCCCCGATGGTGCAATAGGTAATATTCCTGCCCCGATGATGCGATTTACATATTTTTTGAATTCAAGTAACACATCATGTATTTATGAGTTTTTCTATATTTTCTCTTGCTTTATCTTCGAATTGTTCTTTAAACAAATCTGTTTTGTATATGCTTTTTCTTGCTAGAAGGGCTTTGAAGAAATCAATTCTTCCTTTTTCGTAATCTTCTTCTCTAACAAGAGGAACGAATTCTTCTTTTACTAATTGGTCAGCATACAGGCAAACTTCTTCTTCTCGTGCGAAATGAGATAGGTCAAGGTCCATTACTAATTTTTCACTATCTGATATACGTTTGCCTTCAATCACTAACATTCCATCCACCAAATGGTATCTGGTTGATATAATTATGCGATGTGCTTCTGAAAGAATTTCTGGTGAAACCAATCCACCCACTAGAGCTTTCATAAACAAAGAGCTTCTTTCTTCGGAATCCTCTCTTACTGCTACATATATTGAATCATGGAACCAGATAGCAAGTTGTTGTGCTTTTGATAATTTTATACCATGTTTTTCTGCCCATTCGAACATACCGATGACATGTACTGGTGTGTGGTATTTACGTTTCGTATGCAGCATGAGGTCCAGAACTATTCTGGTAATAGTACGAGGGTGGGGAGTTTCCAACCCCAAATCGTAAAGCAATGTAGAAAGACCCCAAAACATATCTCTAAGTTTGAGGAAATCATCTGGTCCAAGAAGATGATTATCTAAGGATTCAGACATTTTGATGTAGTCGAAATTTTCGTACATTTTTATCTCAATGTGGTACTACGTTAGCTTCTTCGTTCTGCACCCCCACCACAACACCAAAGCAAGTGACGAAAATACCGAAAGCAGCATAAGTTTTGACATAATTCACCTCTGGATTTATATGTATCCAAAAGGATTATAGGTGTTCCCCAACTGTTTGTAAAGGTCTTAGCTAACCCAAATCACATGTTTTTTTGCCCTAGAAGCGGCTGTATAGGCCCACCTAGTGTGGTCCCAGTGCTTGCACTGTTGTTCAATGACCATTACATTAGCCCATTCATCCCCTTGTGATTTATGTGCTGTTATACAGTAGCCATAATCGAAAGGTAACGGGTCATCCTGTGAACCTTGGAAATTACATTTTTCCTTATTGAACTGTTCAGGGTCAAAGAATACATTATACACCATTTCATTAGAAGTGAATTCTATTTGGTTTTTAAATTTTCCTGAGAGGGATGTTATATGTCCTTGCATCCCATTGAAAACCCCTATTTTCTTGTGATTTTTCAAGCACATTATTTTGTCGCCTACAACAGGCCAATCAGCTTTGAATTCTTTTCTATATCTGACTTTTCTATTTATGGCAACTCTTGTTTTGTTGAAGGCACATATGATTTGGTCTACTTCATCAATATAATTGTTTAGTTCATAGTTCTTTATAAAAATAACCTTTCCTTCAGTACTTCGGAAAGAAGTGGCAGGATATCCCATTCTTATATGTTGAGCGAAGTGAGCTATTTCTCCAGCATTTCTATGTATTTTTTCTAATCGGAAATCTGGATTCATCATCAATTTCATACTTTCGCCTACGGGTTCTAGCTGCCCGTGGTCGCCAACAAAGATGATAGGTAGTCCGAAGGAGCATAAATCTTGATATATGGTCTTACTGACCATTGAGGCTTCATCTACGATGATTCCATCGAAAGCCAAGAAATCGGCTAATCTAAAGATTGGACTTCCGTGTTTATCAAGAATTATATTGCCTACAGAATCTAAAAGAGGTTTATATATTAAACTATGAATTGTAGAAGCAGTATCTATTCCTTTCTGCCTAAGAACATGTGCTGCTTTACCTGTAAATGCACATATAGCATAAGTAGGCAATATTTTATGAAGGTGAGAAATCACTGTCGTTTTGCCAGCGCCAGCCCAGCCGCCAATTGAAGTTATTTTATTTTCAAATTGAAGCAATCCGTCAATAACATCTTGCTGTTCTTCTGTTAGGCAAATTTCTTGATTCATAAAGGGATTATATCACAACTTGTTGTAAAGTCAATAAATAAAATTTCATAATAGAAATCATATATAGGTTAATGGGGATAACTTGTAGATATACAAATACAAACGGGGAGTCACAGTCAGCTCAAATTTGTTCTGGCAAAATTGGAGATGGAATGGTTCCGGCTATTACATTATGTCAACAGCCTAACCTTATTGTGACGACTCCTAATTACAGAAGCAACTGTGAAGTGGTGGCCTTGGAGTCTACCGCTCCTACTCCCGCTCCCGCAGGGAATGTGCAAAAACAATTATGGTTTTCATCAACTATTGATTTTACGACAACTGGTAACACAAACATATACCTAATTCCAGATGACTTTTATTTAATGATTGACACATTAGAGGTTGTCACATTAGAGATAACTACTCCCAACGCTGCACCAACTGTAAAGTTTGGTACTAGTACAGATGATGATTTATTCTTTGGGCCAATCTTAAGTCAATCAAATGCCACAAACACTCGTCATGTGGTAGAATCGCCTCAAAATTTAATTACTGCTGGTAATACCATATCAGGTGGAGTTCATTCGCAATCTACGGCAGCGGTTCATACCGGATTGTTTATTTTTACTGGATACTTAATACCTTATTAGGCTATTCCAAGAATTTTTTTTCGTATGCTCTGTATATTTTACTATACTCTTTTCCCCAGATAGTTCCGTGGAATTCTTCTTCTTTTCCCCATGCTTTTGCATGTCCCATTTCATGTAATAACGTGTCTATTGCTTCATTTTCAGGTAGTTGTTTATTGATTTTTATGATATGTTTCTCGTTTATCAGTTCACAATTGCCGCAATAATCATCTGGCATTTTGACTCTACGCAAAATAATGGGATAATTAAATGGATAATGAGTCCTTAAATATTTTGAAATTTTGTAATATCTATAATATTTGCTCATTAAAGATATTTATTCATCCATTTATAAATCTTACATTCTATATTAAGATAGGTTCAGACCTTATGGCTGGGCAACAACCGGATGCATAGTGCAACGGTTAGAAAGGAAAAAGATGGTACGAGTAAGAGAATTATCAAAAAGAGACGATTTCTTCTGGCCCATACAACTGCAATTCAACAAGTTGTATAATGAGTTTTTTTCCAATAAAAGATTAGATGCTTCAAAATCTTCTATTGGATATCCCAAAATGGATATTTTGGAATCAAAAGACAAATGGGTTATTCAGGCGGCAGTTCCGGGTGTTGACCCTGAATTTGTAAGCGTAGAAATCACTCCTGAGAATACTGTTCGAATCTATGGAGAAATGACTGAAAAACTATCTTCTGATGAATCGGTATATTATATGAAGGAGCTTAGAAGGTCCAGATTTGAACGGGAAATAAGATTACCTGACAATCTGAGTGGAGACCCGGAAGCCATTGTGAAAAATGGAATACTTACTTTATCTTGGGATTTTGAAACCGAAGAAGAAGAACCGGAAACCAAGTTGGTTGAAGTTAAAAAAGGATAATGAGGGCAATCAACTTGGAAGAGAAGACCCCGCTTTTTTAGCGGGGTCTTTTTTCTTTTTGCGATTAAACCATTCTCTTTTTTCTTTATTGGACATATTATTAAATTCTTTCACAGTGCATTCTTCGCCACTAATGGGATTTCTAACAATATCTTCTGGTCTGGGGTCATCAAACATAATTAAATCCTTTATCGTTTATTACGCCAAACGGATTCTAGTGTAACAGGCATATGTACAACATTTGCTTGTCCACCGGGATAGGGTGGCGGATAAACTTGGTGAATAATAAATTGTTTTGTTTTTCCTTCTTTTAACAATATTCGTGCTACATTTCTAAACGCCTCAATATGGTCTTTTCTGTCATCCCATATTTCGATGATATCAAAACCCTTGTAATTATCTACAAGTTTATTGATAACGTATGTTTTGTGTGCAAGAGTATTAGAATCAGGTTTTTCTTTACCTTTTTTTGATGTCTTTGTAGGATAACCTTTTTCGTTCATAAAGTCTCCCGAATAAAATTCTTGATGAGAATTGGGAGAATCTTCTTCCGGGTGAATCATATCTTCTTTTGAGTCAACTGCCGATTGGAATTTACTTTGAGATTTCTCATTAGTAGAACCAATAACTCTTCGGCCATATAATTCTTGATTTCTCAGAACGTTTCGAACGTAGGGTGAAGCAATACCTCTCCTGCCAGTTAGCATAATAGCTACAGTATTAGGGTCATTCCTTGCTTCTTTAAAAGCATCAACAACTTCTTGATTTACGCTTCCGGTATAGAATGGTTCCGAAAGGGAATGTTTACTTCCCCACCAATCTTTACCACTCCATCCGTGTTTAGGTTCATGGGCTTTTGGTCTCTCTGGCACATTAGCAATTGTGCCATCAAAATCAAAAACAGAAAGACGACGGGTGGGGGATTCTTCTTCGATATATTGTCGAAAATCGCCCATTATTTTTTATCCTAATTTTTTCTTGAATGCTTCCGCTTCTAAGGAGCTAATGATTTTACCACGTTCTTGTGGAGGTACTTTACCAGAACCTTGGCATACTTCGCAACCCATTCCTCGACAATTTTTACAGGTATCTCCACCTGATGCTACTACATCATCCCATTTAACCGAAGGCTGATGGTCTGCGAACGCATTAACTCGTTTTTTCCACCATGCGCCTCTTGTGTTTCTTTTGGTGCCGGGAGCATTGAACATTTCTACCCAATCCCGAATTTGTTGCGGGGACAATCCAGTTCCCATTTTACCTCTAGTAAATTGGCTAACTTGGTCTGGTTGGAAATTCTTCAATTTAAGCAGGAACAGAACGGCTCGACGTTCTTCTACTTGCCAACCTGTTGCTTTTTGTTCTGCTCCAACTTGTCGCATTGGGCTAAGTAGCTTACCTACTGTTTCAACAGGATTATACCTAAGAAGCCAAGCAAGAGCCAGAGGCTTATCGCTTTTATCAGAGAATTCTGCTGGAACTCCTTTATTCTGAGCAAAATTAACTCCGGGGAATATAACTTGAAGTAATTTTGTTTTGTTGTAGATTGTAAGATATTTTTTTGAATCTACGTCTGGGTGGAGTAATCCTTTCAAAAATTCATCTCGAATTCTTTCAAGAGCAACACGTTCTGGAAGATTCATAAAGTTCGGAATTGCCTTAGCAATTTCCGGGTCAAGTTTATCTCCTTGTCCGAATCGACAATGGAAACGAATTGCCCTCATAATACGAAGAGGGTCTTCATCGAATCTTTCTTGAGCTTTTCCAACTGTTTTGACAACACTATGTTTTAAGTCATGAAGACCACTTCCAGTTGGGTCATATAATTTTTTATTTTCTCCATCTGCTTTAGTCAATTCGATATAGAGAGAATTAATTGTCAAATCTCTTCGTTCAGCATCTTCCTTCGGATTATCTGTAAAATCGACTTCTGCTTGTCCATCAACAACCTTCGCATCTTTGCGGAAGGTTGCTATTTCAAATTCTTCTCCCTCTACAACAGCACTAATAACGAAAACTTTTCTAATTTCACTATTATCTCTTCCTTTTATAAACCAACGTTTTGTATCACCCTTTTCAGCATCTTCTATTTTTCTTTTTTGTCCATCTTCATCATAAAATTGAGCAGGAAGGTTTAGTTCTTCTCCATCTTTTCCACTTTTGTCACCTGTTTTTTTGAATCCTGCTGCGGAAAGAATAGTTGCCGTTTGAGCAGGGGTGGCATTCGTAGCTAAGTCATAATCATGTACAGTTTTTCCTTTAATAAAATCACGTACAGGACCACCAACCAGATAAAGTGTTTTCTTAGGCATAGCAACATCTTTACCAGTACTGGTATCTTTTTGAAGAACAATACTTCCACTGTTCAAGAACGCTCTAATTACTGGGCGTAATTTTTGAGGAGGTATAAATCCTTTATCAAGAGGGGGTGCAGCAGATTCTTGCTTCCAATCTTTGCTACCTTTTTCCTCTTTCAACATCACATATTGTTTAAAGCTTCTTTTTCTGTTCATTTTATTGACCTTATTGTTGCCCTTGTAACATGGCTGTCATTCTATCGGGATGGGTTTTTGATATTCTCACCACATAAACCTCTTTGCCATCTTGGGTCTCCCATGATTGTAGTACATTTCCTAATTCTGACAAGTTCCCATTTTGAATTTCTTTGCGAACTCGTTCATCTGATAGAGCAGCTTGTACAGCTTGCTTTCTTCTTTTTGTTGAATATTGTGAAGGAGAAAGTTGTCCTTTTTCGTCTGATGGGTCCATTTGTATTTCCATTTCTAAATCATTTGGACCATCTTTATATTTATTTACATCCATACCACTAAAACCTACAAATGGTTCTGCGCCAGATTGTTTCATAGTAGCTAACATTCTATTATTTATGGCACTCCCGATTCCTGTTGTGGCTTGCGTAGCCCATTTTCCTAAAAGAGGATGTCCTTTTTGAGATAAATAATCTCCAACACCTTTTGGCATAGACATTGCGGGTTGTTGATATCTACTTTGTCTAACTTGCCTGTCGCCTTGGAACTCTTGAAGTTGTAACCATTCTTTAAATTTCATTTTATCCATCCTATAATGGTGCTTGTATTCCTAATTTAAATAGTAGATAGGCAGCTAAAACTACCCAAATAATTTGTATTGCAAAATTGAATACTGATTTCCATCTTCCTTCATTATGTTGTGATTGACCTTTAAGTTCTTGAATATCAGCGGTATTTTTGTGACTTCTTTCTTCTGATGCATGAATAATAGGGACATTAGTATCACATTTATTTTGAAGAGATTCTAAATGAAGGTCTGTCTTATGGATTCTATCAAATAGTGTTCCTATATCCTTTTTAAATAAGTCTGGACTTTTTGCTTCTACCACAGAAAGTCTAGCTGACATGTTGCTAATATTTTCGCTCATTGTCTCTATTTTTTTATCTGTGTCATCTTGTTTCTTCATCACAGCTTGAACTCGTTCATCTATCCTAGTAGAAAGTTCGAACAAATTCTTTATAGACTCGGAAACTTGCATAAAATATTGTTCACCGACTGTCTTGTTGTCCACTGAATCTCCCATTAACATACCTTAAAATAAATGAAACGTTGTATTCTGTACTATATATACATCATGGAAGCCAAAGAAAAAGAAAAGCTTGAGATAGAAGAAATACCAGAGAACATGAAAGATATGATTCCATCCATGAATGTGGGTGAAATCCAAAAAAAAGAAGGTGAAGAATCTGTTTTAATTACTGATGATTCTCTTCTAACTATGTACGGAGAAATCGCAAATAACATTCGAGGAGACCGTGAAGAAATAGAAAAACTTTTAAATAATTTTGTAGATATGGTTTTAAATGATGGAGATTCAACTACTTCGAGTAAAGAAGCGGTAGTTAATCTTGTCAAGTTAAAATCAGAACAATCTGACAAGATGACAAAAATTGCAGATTTAATGACAAGAATAAAATTAAAAGAAAGAGATACTTTTCCACGTTATTTGGCAGCTTCTCAAAATAATACCATAAATATAGATAACGGTAGAAGAGCGTTGTTAGAGGCAATTACAAAAGCCAAAAAGGATAAACATGAAAAATAGACATAATTTGGATGATTGGATTGTAGAAGCTGAGATTCCTGTAGCTGCTGCACAACCGGACCCAATGGGGATGACTCCAACTAGTGACCCTGCGGATATATCGCAGGACATGAATGACCCTAATGTTGCGAATATGATGCAACAAAATGCTCCTACGGAAGACCCAAATAATCCAGAGGATGTGAATCAAGACCCAATAGCACCAGATATGCCAGAACCTCAAAACGAAGTAACTGATTTTGAAGTTTGGAAAAATGAATATTTTAAAGAGTCCATAGTAGCAAATGCAAATGAATTAATGGACCTGTTAAATCAAGTGCGTGATAAAGAAAATCTTAAACCTTATCAAAGAAAATTTGTTGAAGATAATGTGAATATCCAATTGCTGAGACTGAATTCTAATGTAGATAAAGCATCCAAAGAAATACGAAGACAAATAAAACAACAATTAGATAAAAATAATCCGGCCACATCATTAGTTAATCATGTTACGGCTGTATTAGAAACAATGCCTGAATTAAATAATATTTTTATTAAATTATGTGGATACACAGGACAGAAAGGCGATTTACATAGAAAATATATTGCTTCTTTATTAGGAGGAGTTCAAGTTGGAAGTGGTGGAAATAATGAAGATATTATTTACAATGAAAAAGAATACTCCATATTAGTTTCTACTCGTTTCAATTCTAGATGGGGTGATGTCATGTTGGGGTCTTGGAGTTTGAGAAGTGATGACCCTGAAAGATATTTGAAAGAACCCGAATTAAAAAGATTACAAGAAGGAAGCCCAGAAGAAAAAGATGCGTTAAGAAAAAGAATTGTTATTGATTCAATAGCACAACTTTTTGAAACTAGAGCTTTTTATATCAATGTAGTAGCAGATGACGGGACTCTTTTCACTCTTGGATGGGATATAGCTAATTCTTTGAGAAATGCTTTTGTAGAAGGAAAATTAGTTGTGAAAACAAGAGTATCTGGTGATTCAGAAGCCATGATAGATGACCAAGGTAAAATTATTTCTTTAATGGACATCAGTATTGCTTTCGTAAAAGAGACTGGTCAACAGGATGAAGAAGGAAAGCCGGAAACTGAGGAAATTGAATTTATGGATAGAAAAGATGGAATGCTTTTCTTGACTGCCGATTTGAAACTTATTCGAGAAGCAACCGTTGCTCTACAAGGTACGTCCTTTAAAGAGATACCTTATACAGGAAACCCCTCAGATTTAATGACGTTAAAACGATGTGTGTATTCTGCTCATGATTTGCTAATGCGACAATGCTAAAGGAAAATAATGCAAAAATTTAAAGACTTTGTTGGAAAAAAAGAAAGAGATGCCAGAAAAGAACTCGGAATTATAAAGAAAATTCTTGAGAAGAATGACTATCAAGTTTCTGATTTTCTTGAAGAAATAGGAGACCCTCATATATTCGTAAAAGCACCGAACACAAAAGAAGAATTGTCGTTTGAGGGAATTAGAGTATACAAAATAGGAAGTGATATAGCATACAGAGTTCAAAACGAAGAAAAAACTCAGCCTTATGGAAAAGCGTATACTATTCCTGTTGAAGAAATGTATAACGACTTTATTTCTAATAAGTTTAAAGAAGAAAAAGCCGGACAAGAAGTAATGGAATCTGTTTTTAAAGAAATAGAAAGATTTTTCACACAAAGTTTAATTGCTGAGAAACAACTTCGTTCAGCAGAAATACAAAAAAATAGGGACCAACTGGGCAGAGTCATCATAGGTGGAAGTGGCACAGGAACAGATTATAGTAACCTGATATCTAAAACAAATGTTGGTAGCCCGTTGTAATAGAATATGCCATTATTGCCGCAACCAACAAATCCTGTTGTGGGGAACCTCTTTCAATCAGCGAATAAGCCCTCAACAGTAGGACAAATACAGAGGGGAAATATAATTGTCTTTAATTACATGATGTGGAGACATGACCCTTATCCATTAGTCCTTATTAGCAGCACAAGACCCGGACAGGGTATCAAGGGTGTTAATCTTCATTATTTAACATTCCCATATATCAAACAATTATTACGAAATAGCTTGATGTTTTCTTACAACAGCATCAAGGGAGATAAGTATATGGTGAAAGCATTTAGAAGTTATAAATGGAATGGAATTCGCCAAGTAAAAGTTTTAGATACAGATTTTCTTTTGAAGGTGATGGCTACGGTAAGGTCATTTGACCCCAATCAAATTCAAGCAATACGAGAATCAGTACAAGAACAAATTAATCGTGTAGTAAATCCACCAGCAGAACCAACACAACCTACAGGAGTTTAGGATAATTAATTGTTAAGAACTAAATAGATTAGGAGTCCCCACCCGTTCACAGAGGTGTTTCTAACTAGACGGAAATAATATGGCACAAGACCCAAGAGGAAATCAAGTAGGTGATAGCAACACCAGCGACCTAAAAGTTCAGCAACAAATTGCTGAAGGAATGCTGAAGAAGGTGCGTGGGGGGGGGGAGGAGGGTGGTAAGCCTCCTAAAAATGCAGATGAAATATTGGTAATTCTTGAACAGGTTAGCAGTGACATAGGAGAACAGTTAAAAGAAACCAAAAAATATATCAAATCCGTAAAGAAATTCCAAGATGACGAAAAGAAAACAGATAAAAAACAAGAGAAAAATTCTGATATATTAAACAAGTCGATGAAAGCTGTCATAGCCGGAATGAAAAAAGGCCGTGATGGTTTCGGGGGAGGCGTTGGTGGAGGCGGTGGCGGTGGTGCCGCCGCTGGTGGAGGCATGGGCGGTAGAAACAAAGCCTTGGCGATAGCAAGCGGTCAAATATCGGGAATGCTAGGTGGCACCGGAGCGTTACAAAATATTTGGAAAGGAACTGTGGAGCATGAAATAGAATTTATGCAAAACATGCGTGCTATCGCCTTCCAAACACAAGGAATAACTGGAGATGCCGAAGGTCTACAAAAAGCATGGCAGGAAACAGGAAAGGTAGTAGCCCAAACAGGTAAAAACCTAACCATGTTCCAGAGAACATTAGTTACACAATTGAAAAAAGGTGTGGTAAGTCGTGAGGACGAACTAAAATTAACCAAAACAAGTTTAAATTTATCAACAATGATTGGTTCTGAAGCGGGTGCAACAGCAAACTTGTTCCATGAAATGCATGTGAGTCTTGGGTTTAGCAACAATCAAATGGCAGACCTCTCTCGTGGAGCACAAGCGGTCGCAAAATCTACTGGGGTTACCGGGGATAACCTAATAAGAGCTTTAGAAGCCACCAAGAGCATTGTCAATTTGATGAGAAATGCTGGGACCATGAGTGCAGTAGCTTCTAAAAACATATTAGCCATACAAGCTGCTGCTGAGAAAATGGGCGTGGGGGAACAAAGTAATAGGCTTATGAAGGCTTTATCGTCAACTGGCGAATTATTCTACAATACCTCAGAATCAACAAAAACCCTAGTGTACATGGCTGGTGCCAATTCAAAAATGATAGCTAAATTGCAGAAGGGTATTATACCCAATAGTAAGGCAGACCTGAAAAGATTCACCCAAGGAGTTGAGGACATATTCAAAAACTATGGCACAACAATTGACGAAGTAGAGAACTTAAGTTCTGAAAGATTAATGGCTCTTAATATGCAATTACAAAGTTCTGTTGAAATACAAAGCGGAGAGTTGAAAAGACTTGTTGGAGTTTATAAAGAGCAATCTATGACTTATGGAGAGCTTACAAATAAATTGACTCAAGATATGAAAAATGTCAATTTGACTACAGAAGAAAGAATTAATTTAGAAAAGAGACTTAATGCTGTTCAAATGAATGCGGGATTTTCATTCTTAACCGCAGTTGACGAGGCTGGAAAGAGTGCTAAATCTCTGCCTGACGCTATAGAAAAAGCAACTAAAAAGCTAGGCCCAGAATTGATGAGTGAATTAGGTATGGCTGGGATGGGTCCAATACAAAAAATACAGAAGATGGCATTGCTTGCTGCAAATTCATTAAAAGAAGCAGGAGGAAAAGATTTTACTTCTGCTATACAAGATGCAATTTCTGGAGGAGATGTATCAAAAGTTCGTGAATTGTTATCTGATATGAACGCCGAACAACAGAGATTAGGTGTTGAAGCAGCTACAAGTTTAGACCCACTTACCCAAATTCAGCAGCATACAAATGAAATAAATGAAAGTATTCGTGGTCTTACTGCTCCTCTTATTGCGGGAGTTCTGGGGATTTTGACCCATACAGGTCTTATGGCATTATACCTTGGTTCTATGGCAGCACAAACGGGAGTCTTTGGAAAAATTGCAGGGGGAATTAAAGGTTTATTTAGCAAAGGAGCCGCAGGGGTTGCTAGTAAAGTAGGACACGGATTCGGTGGTGGGGCTGCGTCAAAAGCCGTTGGTGGTGCTGTTGGTGCCGTTGGTGGTGGTGCTGCTGGTGCCGTTGGTGGTGCCGTTGGTGGTGCTGGGGCTGGGGCTGCGGGCGCTATAGGCAAACCAATAGGCATGATGGGAAAAATTGGTGAAGTAATTAAAACAGGGGTAGAAAAGCTTAAAACATTTAAATTTGCTGATGCTAAAAAATTAATAGGGATGCTGTTAAAGGGAGCAGTAGTCATTATTCTTTTGACCGCTGCGTTATTAGCTATAGCAACTGCTATCATTCTGATTGGTAAAGGTCTTTTATCTTTGACAGGAATGACCCCAGAAGACGCTGCTGAAACGGCATGGGCAATAGCAAAAATACTACTTTCTGTAGCTCTAATTGCAGCAGCAGTTATAGCGTCTGCTGCTGGGTTGGTGTTACTAGGTAAGTTGGCTGTGTGGGGATGGGCTTTGATTGGATTTATGTTGATTGGGATAGTTGTTCTTCTAGCACTTACTCCCGTTATAATGGACTTAGCCGCAGCGATAATAAATATGACATCACAATTTTTGAAGAAACTTCCCAAACCCGCAGATGTCGTCAAAACTGTTAAGGCTCTCATTTCAATTTTGCAGTCTGTCTCAAAAATTGCTGGGGCTATTGTATTGGGCATCACTACAATGGCTAACTTTGCAACTTGGGCTATATTTGCCGAGTTCCTAGGAATCGTTCGGCTTGCGAAAAAAGGAATGGAGGCAATAATTCCCAGCATAAAATGGCTGGTTAATTCACTTGTTTCTCTTTTAGATGCTATTGCCCGTGGAGACATGCCCACCGTAGCATCCGCTGATAGAGCTATAAAAAATCTAGAAGCCATAACTAAAGTGATATTATCTCTAGCTAAGGCTATTAAAACAATGGGTGAAGAACTTGTTCCGCTTACGCAGGAGAGGCATCCTTTTCTGTTCGTATATGGGCACGCAATTACAAAGGAAATAAACACCGCAATAAAACCATTAACAGAAGTTGTAACTGCTATGGCAGATTTCATTAAAGCTGTAATAGTAACTCTTTCGCATACGTTTAAGAATAGCGAGGGAGTTTCCCACAACATAATACTTGCGGGAAAAGTGTTAGCAGCCATGGCTGGTGCGGTATCGAGTATATTTGATATTTTTGACGTAATGGGGAATAAACTTGCTCCGCTTACGAAGGAGAGGCATCCTTTTCTGTTCGTATATGGGCACGCAATTACAAAGGAGATGAAAGACGCAATAGAACCATTACGTACAACTATACCTCCTATGGCGGATTTCATTAAAGCTGTAATAGAAATTCTTAAAGTTAAATTCCCTAATGAAGAGGGAGTTGCACACAACATAATAGTAGCTCAGAAAGTACTAGAAGCCATGGCCGGGGCGGTATCGGCGATATTTAATGTTTTTGACGTAATGGGGAATAAACTTGTTCCGATGACTAAGGCTACGGGATGGAAGATACTGTGCACCCACGCTCCAGCAATTACGAGTCAAATAGAAGCAGCTAAAGGTAAATTATGGTGGATGGTTAAATCAATGGCGGAATTTATTAAAGAAGACGTAGTAGAACTTCTTTCGCATACGTTTAAGAATTCAGAAGGAGTTACCCACAACATCACGCTTGCGGTAAAAGTATTAACAGCCATGGCTGAAGCTATTACAAAGGTAGCAGAAGTAGCTGATGTTCTTGCTACAAAATTAATGCCGATGACGCAAAAAACCGGGGGGTTCTTGGGATTTTTCAAGAGCGACTCAGTTACAACGCAAATAGAAAACTCAAAAGATAAATTTGCTAATTTTTTCGAAAGTTTATCTACCTTTTTCAAAGAAGGAATTATTACTCCAATCAACGGTCTTTTTGAAGATAGTGGAGAAAAAACAGTTAAGAGTATTGTAAATCTAGCAAAATTGATTGCTGTTCTTCCTGATTTTTTGACCGGAGTTGGACAAAAAATGAATGAAATCATGTCGGGCAAATCTAATTTGGAAAAATTAGCTGGGATGAAAGAATCATTTGGAGAAAAATTTAGAGGGGTATCTGAATTTATAAAGGAAGGAATTCTTGACCCAATTGAAGGATTACCTGCTGCTGGTGAAATAAACAAATCATTACAAAAAGTAAATATTCTATCCAGCGTTTTAGGAAAACTTGTTGGTGTAATGGAACAGCTTGGACAAATAATGTCTATGATGTCTAGGACTAAGTTTGAACCAACCAAAGCCGTTGAAGAAATAAATAATTTAATGGATTCTATTGGAGGACTGGGAATAGTAGGAGGAGGAATAGGAGGGGCAAGTTTAGGAGAAGCAAAAACTGGAACCGCTATATCAGGGCCAATATCTGATGCGCACGACAGAATTAGAGCTAAACATACTTTGGAAAAAGAGCAAGGTGGCAGCGGTGGTGGAGATATGGCACAAATGCGTGCCCAAACGCTCGCAAACGCCGAGACCACAGTATCGTTGTTGGGAATATTGCATGAGGATAACATAAAAATTATTAGTTTACTAACACCTTCAGCAGGAGAAGGAACTGGACCGGGTTCTACTGCGACACAAAACAGAAACCCAGGTACTCTTTCTAATTATGGTAATTGGAAACCGAGTACGGCTAGTAGAAACATAACTAAGGGTACTTAAAAATATGGCAAACGGAAAAGCAACACTCGCTGGTGGACAACTCATACCAATAGAAAATTGTTATATAGAAGTGCCTCCCTTCGGTAGAATTACGATGAAAGCGCTTCCTGAAATAAGTGATTCAAAAAGTGCAGCATATAATGACGAATCAATTATGGGAAGAGCTTTCCCATTGAAAACTTATTCACACTCTGAAAATAGAGCAATATCAATGACTATACATTTTTATACCATCAAACAAAAAGACATAGAAGATAATTTGAATTCCATGAGAGCTTTAGAAAGTGCCGTGTATCCCAGAGAACAAAATGGTATGCCATTTGTTCCGCCTCCAGTATGTAAAATTCAATGTGGTAAATTGTTGGCTGATGAGACGCTATGTGTCATATTAAAATCTTATTCTGTAAAATTTCCAACAGATGTTGTTTGGGATGAAGACACCTATATGCCATATAAATTTGATGTAGAAACAAGTTGGGAAGTAGTCTATAAAAGTGATGATTTGCCGGGACAACAAAAAATAATTGACACAGGCGGTTCTACTGAAAAAAGTGCTGGAAGAGGTGCTGGAAGAGGTAATGCTCCTACGCCACCAGCGCCGCCTACTTCACCCACACCTAATCAAGGACCGCCTCCAACACCAGCAGATAAATGGATGGGACTATAAAATATGGCAAATAAAATTGTAGAAACCGAAATAATACCAACTGATGCTTTAGTTGATAGCTTAAGTAGATACGCCAACAGTATAGTATTGTATTATGGAAATAATGGTCTTATGACATTTTCTACATACAAAAGACAAATTACTGACTCAGACCCCCGAGACCAATATACTGTTATTAGCCCTAGTCATGAATATCGTCCTGATAAACTCGCTTACCAAGTATATGGAGCACCAGATTTATGGTGGAAAATTATGGAAGCAAATGGGATAAGTGATATATGGAATTTTAAAGCTGGGTTAAATATTAGATTGCCATCTGATTCAAACGTTTTTTAAGGATAATTATGCCACGTAGTGATTGTGTTTATAGAGGAGAAAGAACAATCCAAGGAGAAAATATATCTCCATTTGTTCATCTTTCTTTAGGAAAAAAATCTGATGATTTTAGGAAAGGCGAGTGGATTAGTGTTGGGAACATTTCTACTTCTGAAAAATTTCATAGTGAAGCAGTAATAAAAAGTTTTGAATTTGGTGCATCTGATGGGGTTGTTGCTTCTATAGAAATTCTTGATGAGCGTGGGGGAGCTTTTGACCGTTCCGTTAGCGAACTGTTTACTAATTTAAATGCTGATAACGGACAAGCAGCCATATGGTGGGGATGGATTATTACGGATTGTCAGACAGGAGTTACTAGATTAGAAAAAGCAGGGCCAATTTTTTTGCTTATGAAAAAGATGAATGTTACTTTTAGTGGTGGAAAAGTAAAATATAAAATAGAATGTACAGATATAATTAATGTGACAAAAGATATAACGTCAGAAAATTCTATATGGGGTGATGATGAAAACCCTATGGGTGTAAAAGACGCCTTAAAAAAAATGATGGAAGACACAGACCCAAAAATAAACATAAAATGGATGAATAAAAATGGAAAGAGTAATGTGGAATTTAAAGATGACCCAAAATCAGTGTGGGAAACTAATGGTTTAGATAAATTGTCAAGCATTGTTCAATGGTTAGAAAATTTTATTACAACCAATGGTAGGGGTATAATTCCAATATGGGATTATACAAAAGAATTGGCAACATTATTGCTAATGGAAGCTCCAGATTTTGAGAAAGCACAAAATCCAAAAAGTAATGAATTCAAAGGCATTTACATAGTCAATGGTGGAAAAAATAGTAATGTAATTTCGTTTAATCCATCTATAAATTGGCACTCATTCTACCAGTATGCAGCTAACGCAGGCGGAAAAGGTAGTGGTCCTGAATCAGGTAAAATAGAATGGAAAAACGATAAAGGTATAAAACCTAAGAAGCAAAAAAGTGAAAATTTAGGAGCAATACAAACGATAACAACAAATCGTGCGGCAATATGGGTGCATGGACAAAAATCCCCAACTGAAATAAATAAAAATCAAGTAATAACAAGTCAAGCAATGGCTGCTATTAGCGCCTCTGGTCCGGTTACAGCAGAATTGAAGATACAAGGAACGGTAGAAGAAAGATTTTGGCATCCACAAAGAGCAATAGGCAAGTTTGCTCATATTGTTTTGATAAATCCTTATCATTTAAGAACGGGCAACGGATGTGAATGGTTGGCTCAACCAGTTTGTAATGATATATTTACGTCAAAAAAATGGAGAATTATGGGTGTAGCACATTCTATTAAAGAAGGTTCGTTTGTTACAACCTTGAAAGTGGAGTTACAACCACCATGGGGAGGGGAGAAAGGCTACCCATCAGACTCAGGTTCTAAAGCACTAGAACGTTGGGCACCAGAAATGTAATAATGGCTAAATTAGTAGATACAATTCAAGCGTTGGAAAATAAGATTCGTCTTTTGGAAGCAAGATTCTCTGAGTCGGGGTACGATATAGAAAAAATTGTACACACCAAATTAGGAGATGTTTCAGAGCAACCTAGACAAGAAACATTATTTGGAATGTATACTGCTTTAGTTGTTGATACTATAGACCCGCTTAAACAAAATAGAATAAGATTTTTTACTCCTCTCTTGCACAACCCAAAATCAACAATAAAATCTCTACCATGGGCATACCCGGTTTCATCTATGGGGGGATTTGATGATTCTGGTCTTACTTGGGTTCCTCCGGCTGGTTCTACAGCATGTTTGATATTTGGGGCAGGCAATAGGGCTTCACCTTATTATTTGGGGACAACATGGCATAGAAATAGAGGTCCAGAGGGAGAGCATAACTGGGGATATAACATAAAAGAATATTATGATATCCATGAAGGTCATAGAAAGGGATTTCTTATTGGAGCAAATGATGGTTCTCAAGTGTTGCCTCCGTGGAATACTGAAAATTATAATGGGGTAGATGTAGATTCTATGAGAGATTTTGTAGAAGACCCAGAAGCTCAAAGAAAAATAACATATTCAAATATTTATGGATTTAAAACTCCACAAAAGCACATGTTGAAAATGGTGGATGGGGATTACAAATGTTCTCATAAAAATAAAAGAATGGAATTAATGTCTAGTGGGGGTAATTGGCTTGTGTTTAAAGATGATTTTTTACACTCATTTAATCCAACAACAGATGATGGATGTCCCCCAGACGAACTTGAAACTGAATGCGTAACTGGTGATAGTGCTTCGGCAGGAAGTCCTTATTTCAAAGACAAAAATGAACTTAAACCTTGGACTGGAGTTGGCACACCACAAGCAAACAAAGCCGATTTGCCCCAATCAGGGATACAGTTCCTTACTAGGTCGGGTCACACTTTTGGTATGGATGATTCTGTAGAGGAACCAACAGGTGTTCCAGAATGGGAAACAAGTATAGAAGATTTTGATTTTGGTTGTACAGATAAGTTTACAGGGAAGGCTTTTTGGATAAGTGCTACTGGTCATCGTATTGAGATGAGTGATAAAGAAGAAGCCACGAATGTAAGAGGAGAAGATAACTACATAAAAATACTCAGTGCTTCTGGAAATAAAATAGAATTAAATGACCAAAGTACAGATGAAGAAACGGCAGGGGCTAAAAGAGGGATAACCATTCAGTCTACTAGTAATCATACTATTGAGATGCTGGATGAAGAAAATGTTCAAAGTTCTCCAGCGAGAAAAGAAGGAGGACAACCAGAAGCCAAAGCTAAAAAAGCTTTTGTAAGAATAAGAAGTGGATATGGGTTGGAAATCATGATGAGTGATACAAATACCCAAGAAGAGACCGCCGACCAATATATACAAATTTTTTCTCCTCAAAAAGATAATGCCGAACGTGGCCCGCATCAAATGAGATTTCAAGAAGCAGCAGAGGGTCCGGGTCAGGTATTTCTCAGAGTAGGTGGAGATTATTTTTGTTCTACACATGATGGCCATACAACAATTGTTGGTGATGAAGAAAATAATCCGTCAGATATGTTTGTAAATGTAAGTAATAATACAGTACATAATTCTGCTCAGTTTTATTATAACGTGGCAGATATGCACATGTTGTGGTCCAAACGAGTTATGTTCTTATTAGCTGGAGAGGATTATGACAATGATGGTGAGTTGGGTCCGGGCGTATTCCCTGTATTATGTCAAGCTCCATGGGGAGTTGTGACTAGCGACAGAGTTTTTGTTTCTGCTTCTCAAGATGCAGCTTGTACGTCCATATATAGTTTGATGCCGTTTCATCAGTGTGATAGTGGAGATGCATAATGGAAATATTTGGATTACCATATCCTATACAAAAAGACCCAAGAGGACTCTTATATCCCCAAAGGGGAGTATCACAAATAAGGTCAGATTTATTGGTTTTATTACTTACTAATCCCGGTGAAAGAGTCATGTTACCAGAATTTGGGACTCCGCTGAGAACCTTGATGTTTGAACAAAATGATGGGACTATTGAAACTCAAGCAAGAGAAATGATAATTAATTCAATAAAACTATGGGAACCAAGAATCGTAGTTAGTGCCATAGATGTTTCCTCAGATATTGATGAAAATGATTTAAATGCTCAAGACACCCAAACGCAAAAAGAACATATATTAAGTATAAAAATTATGTTCTTTGACCCTGAAAATATTAAAGAAGTTCAGAAATTAAAATTGAATGTACCATTAGATGCTGGTTTATAGGATAAATAAAATATGCCTACTTTAAATACAATACCGACGCCATACGAAGAATCTGGAATAGTTAAGAAACCTAACGTATTAAGTCTTAATTATACCAATCAAGATTTCTGGTCTATGAAAACTAGATTAGTTCAATTTATTAATGAACGATTTGGACCTGATGGAACAGTTTTGCCAAATACTTTCAATGATTTAGTCGAATCATCTGTTGCGATAATGCAAATAGAAAACTGGGCATTTTTAGCCGATACTCTTTCATTTAAAATAGACCAAATTGTAAACGAAATCTTCATAGACACAGTAACAGAAATAGATAACGCATTTAGATTATCTAAATTAGTAGGCTTCCAACCACAACCACCTATTTCAGCAAGGTCAATGTGGGTTGCCACTATGAATAATCCATTATTGACGGATATTTCAATTAATACTCCAATTGCTGTAGATGTTGTGTCGGATGATGCGGCAATAACAATAGAATTATTCCAAGCAGATATTTTCAGAAATCCATTGTTTGATTCTCCAATCGTAATTCCCGCTGGAAGTGTTACTAATACTAGTATTATAGGATTAGAAGGAAAAACAAGGGTAGATGAATTAGATGGAGATGGCTCAGTAGGTCAAACTTATCAATTAGAAGGATTTCCTGTTATTTATGATTCTGTTCGTGTAACCGTTGATGGGGTATTATGGGAGCAAGTGACTTATTTTACAGATTCTAATCCAAGACGTGAATATAGAATAGAATTTGATTCTAATTGGAATTGCTTTTTGATTTTTGGTAACAATAGGGCTGGTGTTATCCCTTCAGCAAGTTCTCAAATACGAACAACATATAGAATAGGCGGTGGAACAGTTGGCAATATCGTAACTGGATTTGTCCAAACGCAAACACAAGTAACTGTTCCGGGGTTAGGATATGCTGTTCCTATTGATTTGAGAAACTATACAAGAGGAGAATTTGGATATAACGGAGATACTATTGAAGATATAAGACTTAAACTTCCGTTGTGGTTGCGAACGCAAGATAGAGCCGTATCTGGAGAGGATTATAAGATATTAGCAGACCAATTTGTAACCACATATCATGGGCAAATCGGAAAATCTACAGCGGCACTAAGAAATCATGGGTGTTCAGGAAACATAATAGATTTGTATGTTTTAGCAAAAGATGGAACAAATGGTTTACAAGAAGCAGGGAATGAATTAAAAGTAGACCTAAATGAAGAACTTGTTGATAAAAAGATGTTCACTGATTTTGTTTGTATTAAAGATGGAACTATTGTTGAAATAGACATACAAGTTGATGTAACCATGAATAAATTCTACAAGAAGAATGAAGCAGAATTTAGAACACAAATAGAAAATAAAGTTAATGAATTTTTCGAATTAAATAATTGGGAGTATGGAAAAACATTACGAGATACTGATTTAATAAGAAGTCTATCAGATATAAAAGAAATAATGACTATAGACATTAATTTTGTAAAATTATCTGGAGATGATGGGACAACAATAACTACTAGATTCTTTGAAATTATACGTCCAGATGAAACAGACGTGTCATTCATATACTCATAAGGAATGGAGTGAGTAAAAAAATAGACGAAAATCCGACAATTGCCGATGATGTTCTGCTTGAGTTTCAAACTCCAGATGCAGACGGGTGTTTATTAGCCAATCCGTATCGTATTGATACAGTAACCATATACTATATTGAAAGAAATTTTTCAGGTAGTAATTTTGGAAGATTGGTTGAAGAAATTCCTGATGTTGATTTGCAAGCTGATTTGGCCTTAGCTATAGAAATTGCTTGTGATGACCCCACAGAAGCTAATTTGGCAAATGTTACTTTTATTCGAAATGAATTAGAATTAAACACAAACAGAGAAATAACATTTTTTTCTGAAGCCAAGACTGTAAAACAAAACGGAAATAGTACGTCACCAGCATGGCTATCCACCGGAAATGAAGAAGATTATGAGGTAGAATTAGTTTCAGAAGATGCAGATGGTTTTACTCAATATGGTCATTTTCAATTGTTGTGGAATCCTCTTGGAATGAGGGCTGGAAATTATGTTATTCAATGGACATGGACGCCCTTTGCCTCTTCATTAGATGATAAGATATCTAATTATATTTCTTTTTCTTTAGGTGGTTCTACCCAACTAACAACAAGTATTCCTACGCACTTCACGGACCCAGAAAAATATTCAACATTACTTGAGCGATATAGGGCAGAAATGTTCAAAATGACATTAAGTGATATAGATTTAAGTCCATGGGTTCTTTTAGGTATGGATGAATCTGTCGGCGATGGATTTAAATTCCTTGAAGATTTGGCTAATCAAACAATTGATTTATTAGATGCCAATGCAGTGTCCGAAAATTTCCTTTCTGTGTTAGGTGATACATTTAGTTTACAATTAAGGTCAGAAGACCCGACATTATGGAGAAGACAGATTAAAAGAGCAGTTCCTTTGTTTAAACAAAAAGGAACATTAAAAGGTCTAAATTCGGCATTAGCACAGGCTAATATTGTCCTTAAGAAACTTACAATATATTGGCAAGTAATTTCAAGTTACACTTATCAAGAACATTTTGATGTGACAGAAGATTATGAAACAGAATTTAATTTGACAAGAACTGCTTTGATTCCTGTTGATTCTAATTTTGAAATGTATTACAGAGCCGTAGACAGTGAAACTTGGACTGAATTAGTGGTAGCTAATCATGGAACTTTTACTGCATCTACTGTGACATGGACAGGTGCAACAGCCCCTTCGCCTTTAGCTTTAATGACGGGCGATTCAATAAGAGTAATTTATAAAACTAAAGAAATACCCAATGCCACAGAACAGACTCTTGAAACATACATAAGGTCTCTTCAGCTATCTGACCAACGTGATGAAAGAGACCAACTTTATCCCCCCAAGAACTGGAATGTTCGTCTTATTGAAGAAGACGACGCATTATTTGAAGATATTATTGAAGAACGAAATCCTTATTTCGACCAGCTTGTATATGGAAATATAAGAACTGAATTCCCATATTCTGAAAACATATACAATATGGAAGAATATAATGGTAGCAAAAGAGAATCCAAAAATCCTTGTGATATAGACAAAGAATTTTTAGACCCTTGTTCTGGAGGAATAAGCAGTAAATTTAGTGTAGATATAGAAATAGAAAACATGTCGAATGAAAGAGTTCTTGAGGCTCAAGAAATTATAACAGAATTCAAACCATTCCACGCCATATTACATTCAATTAACTTATTGGGAAGTTTGAACGAATTCATAGAACCTCCTATTGAACAAATCACAACTTTAATTCAAGTAGACCGAACGGATGTAACATTAGTAGACCCAGTTCAAACTATATTTAATAGAAGTATGAAACCTTCTACTTATGAATCTATTTTGAGAGATACACTTGCTACTTCTTCAACTGTGGTATCAGGAGTAACAGATGTTGGTAATAGTACAGATATTGTATTATTTGCTCCTAATGTTTTGCTAAACTCATACACTCCAGATTTAGATGATGATACCTTGACTCGATTGAGAGTCTTGGCTCCATCTGTCAATGCAGGCACTTATTCAATAGATAATCCCACAAATCATATTGCAACAATTTCAGGTGCTTTACCGCCTGAACCGTTGAACACATCTTCGTTCACTTTCCGATTATCGAATGAAATACTTAGACAAGATATAGCTGTCACTACTATAACTCAATCTGACGTATTTTCATTTAGTGATTCTTCTGTAGACTTTGTTGCATTAGGTGTTCAGACCGAACGTGACGTTTTAGAAGGGTTTGCTACTAATCCATATACAATAAACATCCCAGCTTATACTGGACCATTTGATATAGAACAAATTTTGCCTGATGGGTCTCTTGTTTTAGAAACAGATGGTACGTTGCCTACCGTAAATACGACAGGGATTGCATACACGCTATTAGATGGTGATGGAGCCATTGTTGCCACAAGCGTTAGTGGAGTATTAGAAGTAAAACGTCGTGCTATTGTGGAATTAGTAGGAGGCGCAGTTCTTGTCAGAGGAAATGCCACAACAATAGACGATGTGAGAAATTATATTTCTATAGACAATTACGCAATATATTCTGGTGATGAATATTTCATAAGTGGCTTCGTAGAGAATGAAACATTAAGTTTTTATATTGATGATTATTCAGGTGGTGATGTAGGTGGGGCTGATGTGATAGTAGAAGATAGAGTAATTGAAAATGAAACCGGATATTTCAACTACAGTGGTCTGACACTTACTACAGCAGCAAATTATGAAACAACATTAGATATTCAGAATGGTGATAACCCTCCTGCTATACCAGTTGATGGGGACGTTTTCAAAGAAAACTTCTTAATTCTTATTGGTAGTGATTATTATGGAATTTCTGATATAGATGGTGTGACGATAACTCTAAGTGGTCAACCACAAAGTTGGCCAACAACAGGAACCCCGGTTACGTTTGATATTTTAAAATTTGAAAAAAATGAATTTTCTATTACAGAAAGAATTTACCCACCACAACCGGGATATGATTTTGATTCCATAGATAGAAGAGGACAGGAAATAATTGAATATGAAATAGATACAGCTACACCTGTACCTATTATGGCGTTAAGTGCCCCCGGCGAAGACCAAACTGTGCAACAAGAAAGTATTAATTTCGTAGTTGAGTGGCAAGATGAAGGAAAATAATGAAAATAGATAAAATAAAACCCAAAGGTCAAATAGAGATTATTATAGAAAACACTAATGGTGATGTAGAAACCAAAGTGTTTAACAATACTGTATTGGCAAATGGACGAAACGCATTGGCTAATTGTTTGGCGAATCAAATCGGTGATAGTTTTACTTTTTATATAGATAGAATGTTATATGGTAGCAACGGAGTTGATTCTGGTGTGCCTAAATTTGTGAGTACTAGTAGAACTGGATTATTTGGAGCAACAGTAGCTAACAAGCCAGTTATAGCAACAATTGACCCAACAATAACTTCTCAAGTAACATTTACATCTGTTTTATCATTTGATGATGCGAATACTACGTTGAACGAGATAGCATTGCGAATGAATAATGAAGATTTATACAGTATGGCGACATTCCCAGATTTAAACAAAACAAATAGCGTACAAATTACATTCAATTGGCGGATTTCTTTTGTTTAAGAGATATATATAAGATAGAAAAATGCCAAATATTTCATTAATACCGGAAGTTCTATATGACCCGCTGCAACCATATCAGTGGATATATGATAATCTGCCTTTAGAAAATATCCTCCTTAGACAGGAACTTATCAATACGGCAGTTGATATTAACACTAACATTCTTGTTGATAGTATCGGCACAGCCGGAACATTATCTAATAGGTTAAACCAATCTCTGGAAGATAGTGGTTATTTGAAAATTTCGGCAATAGATGTTTCTGACCATAATATTGCTTTCCATGCAGATGGAGTCAGAACATTAACAGCATCAGATATTTCTCTTATAGACCCGCTCGACGTTTACCAATTACCAAGTATTGTTCCTTTTGTAAGGATGTTAGAAGCAGAAAGAGATAAATTACTTTTGGTTTCTGATGAAGCGACTTCATTACGTCTTCAACTTTTCACAGAAGATATATCTAATACAGTTTTGTTTGATGATGAAATTGTTGAATTAGTTGACACAGATACAATTTCATGGGAAATAGAAGAACCTAATAAAATTAAAGCAAGGATGACTTTTCCTTCTTCAGCAGCACATTCGCATAATTATAATTTAACTCCAGTTCACGCAAATATAGTAACGCCAGACTATATTAATTATAAGACTACTTCTGTTTCAACGGTGTACGTTGAAAATAGTTTAAGAGTTTATATAAATGGAGTCAGGCTAAATGAAGATGATTTAGTATATGTTCCTAGTGCTGCGGCCAGTCCTACTTTCACACAACTAAAGTTTACAGAGAATTTTTCCGCTGGAACTTTTGCCCTAAGCGGTGCTATTACAGCAGCCGATGTAATTAAAATTGACTTCGATATAAGCCTAGTTTAAATTTATTTTTTAAAATTGGTTTCTAAAATGATGGATAAAAAACACAAATTCGGTTTCATTGTGCTTTCCCCAGAACATAACATAGGCTTATTGCAATCTACCATGATGTCAATAAATCGTGAGTATAGAAAAGCTGATGTGTCATGTGTTGTGGGAGATACTGCAAAGAAAAAAGATATAGAAAATATGTCTAAGTTCTGTCAGGTATTTAAGGGAGGAGATACAATCACCTCCCTAATCAACATGGGGCTTGAAAATGGCTGGCCAGAGTGGAATATAATAGTTTTTGCTGGGACTCAAATAAAAAGAGTTCTCACGAAGAAGATTTTTTTATTCGCAACAAATGAGAAAGATGTCTTATTTCCTATTATCATAGATTATAACAGACGTGGTTATCCCACTCATATTTACAAAGATTTTCCAGAAGCAACATTGAATGGAATGACAATGCACAAAAGAACATTTGATAATGTTGGAAAATTTTCTGAAAACCCCATAAAAGTATCTAAGCAATTTTGGGGATTAGACGCCATAGATTATGGATGTCAATTTAAGGCTGTTCTTGGGGCTAAAGTAATTTAAACATCCCCATAGACAAAACTCCATTCATCTTTATCTTTATGAAGCCCTTCATCTACCTCTTTTAGATACTCAAACAGTGTTTCCCAATTAGGGAACATGAATTCGATGGGTATAAAGCCATAATACCAAACTGGTATGTAAGAAATATCATTTTGATTTGTTACTAATAACGCAGGTTTTTTCAAGTTATCTGCTACAACTATTTCGTGAACGGTCCCTGCTGTAGGGACTTTATATGGTAAATAAGAGATTGTGAAATCTTGTCTGTCTATTGTGCCCAAATCTTTCCTAACGAAATTTTTGGCAATTTCAGCTATTTTTTCATAATCTTTTGCGGCCTGTGCTTTTTGGATTTCTGGAACCCATTGTTGTTTAGGGTCGGTAAATGGGTCAAACACATTTATACCTAAATTTTTTAATAATTTGTTTTTAGGATAGTCTCTCCATCCAGCTTCTCCAAATTGAATTGGGCCACCTAAATAACAAGACTTACCTTTTAAATAACCTGTTTTTATACTCATATAATATAACATAAGAAAAAGGAGAATAAATGTCAAGTAAATTACAAGATAAAATACAAAATTTAATGAAAAATGATGTGGTAGAGAGACACAGCTATTTTCAGCTTAAATATTTTGTAATAGGCAAAGAACCTACTACACAAGCAAAATTATGGAGATGTATAAGAGAATTAGAATCACGTAACAAATCTTTACAAGCCATAGAGTTAGAGATTGAAGATACAAATGATGACATTGAACTACTACATATAGAGATAAAAGACCCGTTTGGAAACAACCCTGAACGTAATAAAAATAAAATACAAATACAAACAAGAAAAAACGAAAGAAAAACAAAAGCATTAGTTGAGAAGTTAAATAATTTAAAGAATAAAAAGAGATATATAGAAGAAGAAGCTTCTTTCTTCGTCCAAGCGTTTGAGTCTCTTGAAAAAATAGAAAAGATTAAACCTTTTGATGACCTAGATGCTCAAACAGAATATTGGAACAAAAAGTTAAAACATGAACTCAACCTTAAAATGATTTTACGGCAACCCTTAGATACAGAGCTTACAAAGATCATATTGGCATTAGATGATAAGATGCCGGTAAAACAGATGATGTGTGATATATTAGAGACATTAAGAGACCCGGACGCTAAAATACCCGAATTGGAGAATAAAGAAAAATAATGCCTACTAGAATTTCTAGTTTAGACGATGGATATGTAACAGGGCAGCTTTCTGTATTTCCAGAAGCTTTGGATGATAATGGAGATTTATACGAGGCCAAGAATAATGCCGAGTCTATTTTGACCCAAAGTTTAACATACAATGGAAGAAATGTTGTTGTAGAAGATGCAACAGGATTTCCTCAGACGGGGATTATTCGTTTGGGGCAAAGAACTAATTCATATCCTTCCCCAGAATTAATTTACTATGGCTCTAGAAGTGATAATGTATTCACAGACCTTATCCATGGTTTTGCAGGGTCAACTACAGGGGCTTGGCCAAGTCAATCAACTTATGTGTCAAACGCTGTAATGGCGGAACATCATAACGCTGTTAAAGATGCAATAATAAATATAGAGAACAATTTAGGGTTAGAAAGCTTTCCAGATGAAGATTCTTTACATGGTATTTTGGAAGCATTAGAAACAAAGTATCTTGCTCCGAAACCGGCTTATCGTGCCTATCCGTTAAAGGGCACACCGCCTTTGGAAGTTAGTTTTCATAGTGTTTCAGAAGGACATATTATAAGATATTTTTGGGACTTCGGAGATGGGACAAGTTCAACAGAAAGGAACCCTTTCCACACCTATTCGCAGGAGGGAATTTATACGGTTAGATTAAATACGATTACTTCTACTGGTTCTCAGGGTATATCCATTAAAAGTGGGTATATAACTGTTGACGAAAATGAAGTAATACCATTCGCTTACACAACAGCTACAACTGGAACTACAGCAGATACGTTTGTTTTTGTGGACCAAACTGATGGTGATATAGCTCAAAGACATTGGGTTTTCGGAGATGGTAATAATTCCACAATTACTGACCCTGATGTTCATACCACGACGCATAGCTATGACACAGCGGGACAATATACGCCAACATTAGTTGTTGTGTTTAGTGACCAAACATATAAACGTGCATTTTTAGAAACAATTACGGTGACATAATGACGATACCTACATCTAGTAATTTCCCAACAACATTTGATTCTGATAGCAATCTGTACGAAGTACATGATGCTCTAAGGGTTCGTCTAGCAGAAGATTATACTCCGGGTGATACGTCCATAACAATAGAAGGTGATGCCGATGTAATAGCAAAATTTCCATCCACTGGACTGATTACTCTTACAGAACAAATAAGTGATGTCGATGACCGAGCAATAAGTTTTTATTATGCTTCTAGAACTTCGACTACATTTGTTGGGTTAGAAATATTATCAGGATTTGATGATGATGTTGTAAAACCAGCCACGTTAACAAATGTAACACAAAATGTCATGGCATCTCACCATAATAACATTAAAGATGCTATTATCGCCATAGAAGAGTTTGTTGGGGTACAAGGAACTGTTGACGTAATGCCATTTGGGGATACTTTGACTGGAAGAATTAATTTTCTTCGTAATTTAGTTTTGACACCCAGAGCTTGGTTTACTGCTGATAAAACAGTTGGGCTTATTCCTTTAGAAGTAAATTTTTCAGACCAAACTTTTCGTTTAGGTGATGGTTCCGTTACTTTCTTATGGGATTTTGGGGACCAAAATCCATCATATATTTCATTTGCATCATTGAACACAATATCTGTTATTAGTTTTGTGCCAACAGACGAAGTAAACGTTCTGGTACAAGATGTAGATGGTGGAGATGTGACAAAAACTTATTCCACTCCCGGTGTTTATGATGTGACACTCACGGTAACAAATGAATATGGACAAGATGTAGTAGAATTTAAAAACTTTATAGAAGCAAGAATCGCTGCCCCATTGGAAGCTGATATAGAATTTGACGCAACCACTGTTCAGAATAGTTCACTTGGTGATACTACTCCTTTATTCGACAGATTAGCAACTGCTCCGGGTGGACCTTGGACTATACCACCAACAATACGTTCAAAAATAAACACTCTTGTATCAATGGAAGTGCCAACTGGAGAAAACCCATTAACACCGGGATATTCGTATGCGGGTGAGGAATTAAGTGGTGGGGTAGCCATAGACCCAATTGTTAGTTATACATGGTCACTTGGAGACGATTTAACACATTCTAATAGTATGGAAGCTAGAGCTTCATACGGAATCGGTGGTGTGTATGACATGAAGCTCAGAACAGATACAAGTTTTGGGTCATATAGAATTACAACATACGAAAATGTAATTGATATTATTGAAAATAGAAATCTTTGGTTGTTTACAAAAAGTGGAAATGATGTAAAAGCCAATGAGTTTGGGTTGATAAGCGAAACATTCAAAACAGCAACACAAACAATGACGGTTGCTCAGGATGATAGATTTTTGAATGGGACCGGAGAAGAGACAAGAGCAAAAAGAGAATTCAATAGGAATGTTCATTTTACGAATGTTAACACACTTTCTTCGGGCAGTAGTGGAGACGGGCTTGCAGTGTGGTCTAGCGGTGGAACTGCTGGTAGTGCATTAAGCACACAAACTGTAGAAGCTTTTAAGTACAATGGGTTCGATGATACATATACGGACCCAGTAATTTCTATAACAAGACCATGGAACTGGGTTTTCTTAAATTCTGGTAACCTCGCATACTTCTTGTTTGGCCCAGACCCAGTTGCCACTCCAAATACAAATTTAACAAACCAAGAAAAGACAACATTAAATATGTCAACGTTTGTTGATTCAAATGAAACATTAGGAGCTTCAAATTATTTAAATGGTTCTGATGAATTACAAGAAAATCCAACAGATAGTTATACAGCAGGAGAGCCAGATACGGGAAGATTCTCAGTATATCGTTCTGCATGGAAAGGGCAATCAGGTTATTTCTTAAGAAATGATGGTGTAGGAGAATTCTTTAGACTAAGAAGTTTTTATCAAACAAGTGGCACATTAACCGAACCTGTTTTGAATATGTCTAAATTACCAGATATGACTGGAACTACCAAATTAGAAGGCCAGTTAGTAGACATGAGTAATGGACTATTCTTCTTTAACAATAGTGGAAATATTTCTGCATATAATGATACTGCTGGTGTTTGGGAAACTGGGTCTTCTGCAACAACTAGTTTCAGAAACTTACAAGACTCAACTGTATCTGATTTTGACAATCCTGAAAACACTCTTTTGGCAACAAGTGACGGGGATAGAATAGCTTATCTCAGTTATGACTATAGTACTAATGCAATGATAAAATTCAATGGGATAGATTTGACATTTACTTTACTTAGTTCACGGCCTAACGGAGAACAATGGGCGATGGGAGTATATTAATATGGCAATAAGTTTTCCACCAATTCCAGTTTATCCAGTAGCAATAGATTCTGATTCTACATTATTCTTGGTATATAATACTTCTGAGACTCAATTATCAAGTAATAATCAACCATGGTCAGATGAAATATCAATAATCCCAGTTGGAGACAGTGAGCCAGAACAATGGGGGGAGAATGGTTTTGCTAATATATCTGGAGAATTGTTTTACTACGATGCGGTTTCTAAAAATGCCGCCGGAAAGATAAACAGTCTCAGAAGGTGTGCTAGAAATTTGTCTGGTTCTCAAACTCAATTCAATCCATCTGGAACTTGGGTGAGGGGGTTTGTTATAGCAGAACACCACAACCAATTAGTAGATGCTACTTTAAAATTAGAAAAATACATTGGAATAAATAGTTCAACAGATACAACCACCTTAGATTATAAAATAAGAAATTTATTATCTGTTCCAGATTACACAGATGACCATGGGTGTGCTGATGTGGTGTTTTCTTTTGTTATTGACGAAAACGCAAGCAATAGTTCTGTTGGAACGATAATTGTTTTTAAAGTAGTTATAACCGGAAGTTTTAATAGTTATGTATTAGATTTTGGTGATGGCAACACAACATCGGATTTAGAAGGGACTCATACATATGCCACAAATATTCCTCTTGAACCAGTTGTAATTGTTTCCAATGAAACGTGTGAGATTGTCCAAACTCCTTTCAATTTTGCCAACCCAAATGAGCCAATTACATCAGAAGATGAAAGATTTGAAATTCCAATACCAGAAGTACCCGAGTTCCCACCAATAACTATACCTGAAATTGATGTACCAGAAACAACACTGACATTACCTCAAATAGTTTTCCCGTGTTTAGATATTGCAATAAATCCTTTGAGTATTATTTTTGTTCCACCAAATCCAATACCAAGTGTAATTAGTTTTACTGAAATTGACATACCTTCTATCATTACTATAACTCCTCCAATACCTTCTATTATAACTCTTATTGATAGTCTATCTGACATTAGTCTTCTTGGGATATCTGACATTAGTCTTCTTGGGATATCTGATATTAGTCTTATTGGCATATCTGATATTAGTCTTATTGGCATATCTGATATTAGTCTTATTGGCATATCTGATATTAGTCTTATTGGCATATCTGATATTAGTCTTATTGGCATATCTGATATTAGTCTTATTGGCATA
>Ga0080013_1000531_pt1 | contig 54204 bp, 41 predicted proteins | sample ETNvirenome_6_85_FD_69236 | JGI IMG/M metagenome (GOLD analysis project Ga0080013, IMG submission 69236) | Marine viral communities from the Pacific Ocean - ETNP_6_85 (SPADES assembly) (version 2) | ecosystem: Environmental > Aquatic > Marine > Oceanic | place: Pacific Ocean | collected 2013-06-19
GATGAATGATAAGCTGGGCAACATTGATAACCGCCTAGAAAACATTGAACGGTTGGCAGAGGATCGTTGGACTACTCTAGATATGGAAAATTGGACTTTGAGGCTAAAAATGGCAAACCCAGACTTAGCCTTACCAGAGCCTCGCTAATCTAACATGTGGCCCTGCATAAGGATGTTTATTAATCTAAGCTCATAAGTATCTCTAAGAACATCAACTTCTTTAACTATATTTAAAAGAATCCTAAAATTTTCTAAAGAGACTTTATTCTTATCTTTAAATATTTGCATTTGTTGTGTTATATGAGCAAGCCTTTCTATTTCAGATAGGCTTAGAGATCCCATATCTTTTTTTAACTCATCTTTGTTTTTCATAATATTATTATTTCGTGCCCCTCTTTTTTATAGTGTTTTTTTCTAGCAGAAGAGTGTTTTTTTAAGTATTTAACTTTATCTAAAAAATCGTAAATATAAACAACCTCTTTAGATTCGTGTCTTCTTAGTGCGCGGCCCAAAGCCTGTAGGGTAGCTATTTCTGATTTCATCCCCCTAGCATTAATTAAATGAGTAATTTCTTTTATATTGACACCTGTTTGCAAGATTTTAGTACCAATGAGTACGCTAGATCCTTTATATCCTCTGAATCTAGATATAGCCTGATACCTTTCTCCGATTGTGTTTGCACCTTCAAGAAACTGGCTCCCTTCTCCAAATAAGTTTTCCAGGGCTCTTCCATGATCAAGTGATTTGGTAAGTATAAGTATACGGGATCCTTTGTTTTCTTTTCTAATGTCATTTACTATGTCCTCAATTATCTTGTTTCTATTTTTATTATTAATAATAAAAGTATCGTAAACTTCTAAATAACTCATATCTTGAGAGGTAGCGACCTCTTCTTCTGTATAAGGAACTTTAACCAACTGTATTATTGGTTTTGTTAGTTTTCCTTGAGTAATTAATTCTGCTGCGGTCTTAGATATTATTATTTGGCCTAGTGCGCCCTCTAAATTATAGAGAGAAATGTCTTCCGTGGGTGTAGTTGCTGTAAATCCATATCTATATAGTGCCTTGGGGAAAGCTTGTATTGCTGGTAGGGTAGTTTTTCCATTACAAAACTCATGACACTCATCTACCATTAAAACTTCAGCTTCCTCAAGGTGGGTGTCGAGGATTTTTTCGATGCTTTGAACAGTACACAGCATAATATCACCGTAAATATATCCCTCTCCAAAGCATAATCCTATATTATCTAAGTTACAATCATCAATAAAGAAATCATATGCTTGTTTTAGTAGTTGCTTGGAGTTAAAAAGTAAAACCATTTTCTTTCCAATCAAGGCTTTCACTAGCCCAGCCATAATTAGTGTTTTTCCTGATCCCGTAGGGGATTTAATAACTGCCCGTTTCTTACTAAGACCTTCTTTAATTAGAGATTCCTGATAATCATAATAGGTAAATTCTGGGATTACCCACTCTTTATATTCTTCTGAGGGGGTTTCTTCAAAAACTAGCTCTGGGGTACAGCCAATTTTTTTAAGATCCTCTAAAACCCTACTCAACAAACCAGTTCTAAATACTCCACCTCTGCTAATAAAGTGTTTTTTTCCAGACCAACCTCTATTTCGTTGATAGGCCCTAGAAAACTCTATCCCAGGAATCTTAAATGAGTAGAGTCTATACAAAGCGTCCAGTAACTTATCGTTATCTGTATTTATTTTAGATTTTAATATACCTACCTCAATTAACATAAACTATTATAGAATAGAACTATATACATTTTTACGGAGAAAATTAGTTTATGAAAAATCAGATACAAGAAAGTCCTGTAGAAGGAAAAATAACCAAAGAAGAGGTTATTGATAATATTTTAGAGTTTTTGCCTTCAGAAACTACTATAGAGGTTGAATTACCTTCATTAGGCCAATTTTACAAGGGTTGCGGGAAAACAGTAAAGATTAGGCCGATGACTTTTGCTGATGAAAAGGCTATAGTTTCTGCTAGAAAAAGTAATATTAACCCAATTAATCTTTTGTTAGGTAGATGTGTGGATGGGGTTGATATTTCTAATTTACTAACTCATGATAAAATAGCCCTAACCTTAAAACTAAGAGAAATCTCCTATGGAGAAGAGTATAAAGCCGTGATTACTTGTGATTCATGTGAATTTGATAACCACATTACATTTAATGTCTCTAAATTAGACACCGTTTTCTTCCCTGAGGAGTTTGAACATCCAATACCCGTAACTTTGCCTACTATAAAAAAAGATATATTGCTTAAACTCCCTAGGGTGGCTGATGAAGATTATCTTTTATCTACAGAATCCTTAGGTTCTAATTTATGGAGATTTATTACTGAGATTGATGGTCATTCTGACCCAATTATTATTTCAAAGGTCGTAGAGAAGCTCCCCCTGAAAGATATCCATACCATAATTAATACTTTAGGCCAAGCTAAGTATGGAATTCAAACTAAAGTAAAATTTGAGTGCCAAAAATGCGCCAGCTTTACAATAACAGAGCTGCCAATCACTTCTGATTTTTTTACCGTGAGCTAAATCAAACATTAGATCTAGAAAACCTTCTATTAGAAGCCTATATACTAGTACATAAAGTTGGATTTAGCTATAAAGATGTTTTGGGCCTCTCCAGGACAGAAAGAACAGCTTTTTTGGGATTTTTTGAAGAGGAAATAAAAAGAGAACAAGATGCAATTAAACAACACTGAAATTATAGATCGGCATAATCGTCCAAATACTACACAAAGAGTGGGGTTGCGGACATTTTTTATTAATGATGGGGTATTTGTTAATCCTTACCAAATTAGTTCGGTTTCCATTTTTTTAGAGAATGATAATACTTCCCCCTCTACTCTCCTAGATTCGGACACTAATCTCTTAAAATCTCCCTCATCCTTATCCTCAGTAATTAAGATGAATTTCCAAAATTCATCTAACGATACTTCTCATAGTACTTTTGATGCATCAAGCTATCCAAGTGGGGGTGCCACAACCGCATCTGGAATTTATAAAGGATCTCAAACAGGGGAATTTGTTGTGGTATTGGACGGAACCTTAGCTCTATCGGGAGAATATAATGAGGTTGCTTTAGCAAATGCAGCTTCTGCCGTCAATAATTATATTGATGTTTGGACAGTAAAAATGTCTGAGGACTCTGATTATCAAGTATTAATTAATGAGTTTCGTTTATACAATGATACCTTTTTCACCACTACACAACCCCTATTAATAAATACCCATAATTATCTACAACCTAAACATGTAGTATTAGGATCAAAAATTGATTTAAAAATCCCTACTGAAATATCCTTAGGAAACAAGGATATTGATCAAGGAATGTTAAATATATTTAAGGATTCTGTTATTACTTCAGCAACTATTACCATTAAAAAACTTAATGAAGATCCTACTTTAGATGCTAGAGTTACTGTTGTTAGTGGGTCTAGTTGTGATATAACCTCAGATAACACTTTGATTTATTCTTGGGATACATCGGAAATATCGACATCTGGTATTACAAGTACAATTGGTGTATATACTGTTCAAGCAGAGTATACAATTCTAAATCAGAGGATTGTAACCCCTCAGTTTAATCTTATAATGACATAATATCATTTTTTACAATATAGTCGTAGTCATATACTTCCCAATTTTTAGTAACATACTGTTTTAAGTTGATGTCTTTTATGTGGGCATCATTCCAGTCCTTAGTCCCCTCTGGGGGGTAGACTACTGAGAATTTAGCCATTAAATTTTTCTTCCTTAGCTTTTCAAACGATGCGACTCCCTGCCTTCCTGCATCATCGTTATCGTAACCTAGGATAATATTTCCATCAAAATCGAGTAGTTCTGAGGCTTGTTGGTGAGATACATGACATCCCATAGTACAGGTAGCGTTTACTCCTTGTAATTGAAGAGATATAGCATCTAGTGGCCCCTCACAAATAACTACATATTCAGAGTCCTTATCAAACGGATAGAGAAAATGAGAAGACTTAGCTGCGGTAGACTGGGGGTTTAAATACTTAGGTTTAAACTCATTAGATAAACTTCTAGCTTGAAAAAAGAATAATTTGTCCTCATTTCTAAAAGGGATAATAATTCTATCCCTATACGCCCCGGATAAACAAAAATAGTATTGATCTTCTACCAAAAAATTTGTTTGGAAAAGTTTGCGCCCAAACAGGAAGTTCCAAGCCTTTACTATTTTCGGGTTTGGGGAATCATGGGAATTAATATTTAGGGGAACCAGTTCAGGAAGTTCCAAGGAACCACTTTTTGGTTGGAGAGGGATATTTACTTTCTCCGAGTCCTCTAAAAGAAGGGTGTCTATGAGTATTTTTCTCTCTGCTCGCCTATAAGTAATATCTTCTAGTAAAGACACTAAAAGAATGAAGTTGCCTTTTTTACTTGTTTTAAAACATTGCCAAAGTCCGGTGTCTAAATTAATAGACAGGTGCCGTTTAAAATCGTTTTCTACAAAAATAGATGGGACAATTAATTCTATATTATTAGATGAGATGGAATAATTCTTATTGAACTTCTCTAATAAATACTCTCTAATATATGAAGGACTAATCATGTTTATAAATAAAATAAGTAATACTAAAAGAGATACCTTTAATCAATGTAGACTGAAATATCGTTATCGCTATATTGATCGGATACCTGAGGCTGGGAGTAACACGGATGCTCTCCACTTTGGCTCTTATATTCATAAGATACTTGAGGATGGTGTAGCTGCTGAGACCCCAGAGGAGCTATATAAGCTCGCTGAACAACTAAAAGAGAACTACAAGTTTGCTTCTTCATATACCCCTAAGATTAAGATTTGTTTGGATAACTTTCTAAAATTTAACTCTAAGTTAGAGACGAAGGATATGACTGAGACTGTTTTTGATGTAGAAATTAAAGACGGCATTACTCAGACAGGAATTATCGACCGAGTTATTAGAGGCAAAAACGGCGGACTTTTAATTATTGATTATAAAACTTCAAAAAGAGAGAAAACTAAGTTCGACCTTTATAACGACAAACAGCTAATGGGCTACGCCTTTGCAGCACATAAGCTTTTTAGCTGTAAACTAGAGGATATTGTCTGTGCCCACTACTACCCCATAACTAATAACTTTGTAACTATAAAATATACTGGGTCTCAAATAGCTAAGTATTTAGAAAATCTAATTAATGAGGTTTGGATTATAAGAAAGCTGAAGAAAACAGAATTCTGTGCCGAACAGAATCAGTTTTGTAATTGGTGTGGCTATAAACCATACTGCCCCCTGTTTGAAGATGGTACTATTGTCGAAAGACGGGTACAAGAGGCAAAAAAGAAGAAAAAGGAGAAGCGGGGTTAAGACTTTAGTGGTTTTGCTAATTTACCAAAAATTAGCGGGGAGTAAATATTAATATCTATACTTTCAAAGAAGTTAAGTACTTGAACTGATGAGTAACTACACTTCTTAGTTAAATAAGTGTATAGATTATTAATTTTTAGGGGTTTTTGATTAGATAAGGTGTCTAATAATCTTATCTGAAAGTGTTTAAGAAATTTTTCACTATACTTATATCTCCATTTTTCTATAAATTCATTACTTAGGGTAAAATCAAGTAAATCTATAAAATCTATAATATCTATATCTATATTTTTATTATCCATAGGCTATTCTTTATATAATCTATATAATAAGAGGAGTTTATGCCTACTTTTTCAATAGAAAATACGAAATTTTTAAAAAGATTAGCTGGGGAGAGTGCTGACCATACTTATTTAGTATCCGAAACTAGGCCCTCAGCAGGAAACCTCTCTAGGGGGGATATTATATTTTATAAATATTCTAGGCAGGGGGATAGCACCCAGAAAATGGGTATGGTAGTTCAGCCTCCAACAAAAGTTAGTATAGATAAATTTGGTAGGGGGACTCATAATACTTTAATGCAGATATTTAAGCTGACTCCGACTGAAGAAATGACCCTAGAGAGCCTAAGCGATCTATATACAACAGGGACTTTTCTAGATAAAGCCTCCTTTAGAACCTATATTGTAGACTATGTTCATGGAGTACATAAGTTATCTATTGTGAAAACCTCCGAACAGGAATAACCCATGGCTGAAGATAAATCAAAAGAAAACTTATCAGGTAGTATTAATCTCCTTAATACTACTATTGGGAATCTTAATAAAGGTGCCGCCAGCTTTGGAATTAAAACTCTAACTTTACAGGGGGTAATATCCGAACTAACTTCTAGTATTAAGCAAACTAGTGAGTTACAGCAGAGATCCCTTGGTGTTGGGGTTAGCATAAGAGAGTTTTCCAAAAAAAATTCTGAAGCATTAAATAATCTACCTGGGGGGATCCATACTGCTTTAGGGGTTGGACTTGAGGCTAATGCAGCAGGTATAAAGAATTTCTCAAAGGGTACAGTTAAGTTAGGTGTGGCTATGAATCTTACTAATCAAAATAGTAAGAAAATGATAGGTGTGCAAGCTAAATTATTATCTATGGGGCAAATGGATCAATCTAGCCGCAGCGAATTATCTACAAAAATATTAGAGTTTTCAGAAAAGTTTGGTGTTAAGGCTGATGCTATGGTGGGAGCAATAAGCGACTTTGGTGATAATTTACGCATTTACGCAAGAGCGGGTATTGCCCCAGAAATGACGGAGGCAGTTGCTGGCCTGACCGCTCAGATGGGCGAGGCTTTTGGTCCGCAACTTAATGAATTTGTTAAGGGGCTTACTGATTCTACTACGGCTGGGTACACTAAACTTGCTAGGACGGGACTACTTCCGGTTAGAGATGCTTTTTTATCCGGGGAGATAACAACGGAATCTCTAAGGGTTGCTGTTGAGTCCGCAGCAAAAGAAGATAAAAGATTAGCTGCTAGTTTAGCTGGAATTGGGGATAAGATGTATGCCCAAGGAAAGCAGCTAGAGATTTTTGGTAGTACTACCATGGCAGCCACTGAAATACAAAGGGGTCTCAGTATAGGTCTTACAAAAGAACAGGTGATAACAACTAAGTTTAATCAAAGTCTTGAAGCATTTCATAGGGAATTTTTAGACCCTCTCAATAAGTTAGTAGTGGAAAAGTTGCCCTCTTTAATTGACTGGTTAATAAAAAATAAGAAGGCACTTCAAGCTACTTCAATAGCCCTTGCAGTCCTAACAACCGCTATGTGGGCCAACACGAAGATGAAGTCTTTGAGTAAGAATTGGAAGTTGCCCGAAAGGACGGGTAAGCTTCCCCAGTTTGGTCCAAAACTCCCTGGTACGAAGCTCTCCTCCGACCACGCTGCGAAGCTCAAAGCATTCTCGAAGATGAAGATTAGTAAGACTCCATCTGCATTTGGCGCAGGGGTTCCTGGCTATGGCCCGAAGCTCGCTGTTGCTGCGAAGGTTGGGAGGTCTTCAAAATTACTAACTACTCTTAAGGTTGTATTATCGCCTATTAGTAAGTTTTTAGGGGGGATATTCAAATTTGCTACTAAGATTCCGTTTATTGGAAAAATATTAGCTGCTTTGGGGGGTCCGATAACAGCTATTGTCGCCACCGTAATTGGAGTGGTTGCTTTTTTATCTAAACACACTACAATATTTAAAGATATTTGGACGGGAATAAAGGCTTTTGGAATAGCTATTTTTCGGGTGGGAGTTAAAATGTGGGGGAAAGTTAGCACCTTGCTGAAGCCCGTGATAGCGGGGTTAAATTCGGTAGCCACGACTGTTGGTATTGGGATACAGAAATTGTGGGATGGTTTTAAATTTTTGGCGCTGTCGATTGTCAAGCTGTGGTCGTTTCTTCCTGATTGGTTGGGGGGTGACCTAGCTTCCGAATTCTTAAAGGTATTAGAAGAGATGGGGGATGACATCAAAACTGTCGCTGATGGAACAGAGAAAGAGGAGCAAAGAAAGGATAAGGAAGCTTTAGCTGCGGCTGTAAACACAAATAAATATTTAGAAGAAACAAGAAGGAGTTTAAATAAATCTATGATGAGTGCATTAGGACTAAATGATGCTAACAAAGCGTTAGCTATGGAAGGTAATGAACATGCGGCAGGCCAATTAGCGGCGTTAGGTGATTTAAACACAGCTCTGGCACAAATTGTTATTAACACAGAGAGGCCAGATTCGGGGCCAGCTAAAAGGGTGGAGGGTAAATAATGGGCTTGCACTATGATCCTGCGCCACAACTCCCAAACGCAGTTCTGCCTAGAAAATTACAGGAAAGATCATACCTAAAGTTTGAGTTTCCTCAACCAACGGGGGTTGATAAGACGGACACGGTGTATTTGCCTTTTTATGAGAATATTTCTATTAAAGAAAGTAAAAAAGCAAATTATAGTACTTATAACCCCTTAGGCAGATCTAGCTCCTTATTTGCTTATACTGGGGCGAAGGCCAGGGATTTATCATTGTCTTTTAATTTAACATTAGATCATCTAAGAAGTTATCAACTTAGTTGGGAGCAGTTTGCTTTAAAGTCTTCTGCTAATAAAGAGAGTGAAAAAGCTAGGTTTAAATCTAATATTACCACAGCAAATTTTTCAATGGTTGGTAATTATAGTGATAACAGGCGAGTCTATGTTCGGGCACTTTCTGATGATATTGATGCATTTATTAAAAGTAGCCCAGGGTCCGAAGAAACTTTGGCTGATAAGTATAAAAAACTACCCTCTGCTGAGAATAGAAAATCTTTCTCTAGCACGGTTGATATTATAACTTTTTGGATTAATATACTAAGATCGAGTGTTATCAATAATTCAAAAAACCCCTCTTTGGGGCCACCCATTATTAGATTAACTCACGGAATACTTTATCAGCATATACCTTGTATTTGTTCAGATTATTCCATTGAAGCCGTTGAAAGGGGCGGCTATGATAATGTTACCTTATTACCTAGAATTCTTAAAATTTCTTTAAAGTTACAGGAGGTTCGTGGGGATAATTTCGGAGATTATACGCCTAGATTCACTAACGCAGAGGCTTCTAGGGACAATTTACCTGGGTGGGAGTCTGTACTAGAAGCCCCTTATACTTTAGACCCACATGATTTTAATACTATGGATTTGGAGAGTATCAAGGATGCGACCACCAAAGCCTCTGTTGCTGCGGGCAACTTGGCCACCGGCCTCTTGGGCTTCAAGAACTTATTTTGATAAATATAAAGACTACTTATGAGAAAAAATAGATATTTTGTTGGATCAGAGGTTATTAATCATAAAGGAAAAAATATTGTAACTACTGTAACTTCTCCTGCTCATGAAAATTATTTAGTTACTTTGGGTTCTCGTTATAATTATGATGTTGGTTATATTCCTATTGGTTATGAACACAGACCAGACTTGATATCTAATTTATTTTATGATACTCCTAGTTTATGGTGGCTGATTTTACAGGCTAATAATTTAGATGACCCTTTTGAGGGGCTTAATACAGGAGATAGGATAGTAATACCTAAGTTATAAATGAAAGTTCCCGTACCAGGAGTTATTGCCTCTTTTAGTTTAGAGAAAATTACTGATCTTTTTGACTCAGGGGGAAGTCTAGGTATGTTTTCAAAAAAAGAGGCGGGTTCTTCTGATACTTTTATTTTTGGGGCTGGTGAAAATCATAACTTATTAAGGTTAGAGCATAATTTTAATTATACTGGGGAGTCCGATAAGTCGCTCAGTATTATTTTGGAAGTTGTTGATCCCGCCCAGAATTTTGAGGCGCGTATTATTAGAAATAGGTTTTCTGAAATTTTACCTCCTGAATATAGAAATGAGGGTTATAAGGCCCAACTGGACAATGAGCGTGAGGACAACATTGCGTATATGGTCGAGCAATGGAAAATTATGGAGGAGGATGAGAAAAAAAATTATCCTTCTGCGACCAGGGATGAGTACGATGCTAGAGTAGCAGCAGAAGCAGATGCAAAAGCACAAGAAGAAGTTGAAGAAGATTTGAGGGGTTCGGAGGTGGAAGCCGAAGACACCTCCGAAGAAGAGGCTGCTATGTCTGATATTAAAAGCAGGCCCAGTTTTTATATTGCTTATGGGGTTGGGGACGATCTTTCTTCTTGGTGTCAACCAACTTTATGCGTACTTCTGTCTGCTGATGTTAAATTTGATGGAAAGGGGGCAAGAAAACTTGTTATGGAATTTGTTGCTAGTGTAGCAGGATTTTCTAGAGAGAACGAACTTGGAAAAGTTATTGATTTTGGAATAAAGCGAGAGAAAATAAAAACTTGTGCCGCCTCTATCCCATTTAATCATTTTGATCTAATGGCTGCGCCTACTAGAGAGGATAAAAATTCTTGGGAGTTATCTGAGTTACTTACTGAACAAGGAAATTTAATTAATCCTCATCCCATAATAGCATCTTTAATTCAGGATTATTTATATAAGATTACTGATTGTGTGGACAGGAAACAAGTTATAGTTTTATTGCCCAATTTAGGAAAAACTTATATTAAAAAGTTAAATAACCACTTGACGGCACAAAATAAGATTGGGTTTCCTAAACCTACTTTTGGTCCTGCGGCCTGGACAGTTGATATAGTTAAAAGTATGTCATTATTAAATGCATATTATAGATTTTTTACTGAATTAGGAATTACTTGCTCTAAAGCTGTTTGGAGAAAACCCGCCCCTGATCTAAATAATCTGGATGGGTTGATGTTCTCTGATAACTATTCCGGCGGCACGGTATACACTCAAAAAGCCGGTGGTGCTGCGGCAGGCCCCGCTGAGCATAATATTCTTAGAACTAAGGATCCTCTGATTAATAAAGAGGTTTACCGATTATTAAGTAGCAAGAAAATTAGTACTAGGGGTATCAGAGCTAAACCTGGGACTCAAGGTTGGGCGAACGAGCTTGAAAGGCGGACTAGTCGGGCTAAAGAAGCTTCGAAGAGCGCCGACCCCAATGATTTCTTTCAGACATCATTTCAGTGTACTATTAATGCAAATACTTTAAAGGAGGTTTCGGAAAAACTAGTAGACCTAAAAGATATGTTGGAGAAAGAGTCTAAGGAAAATTTAGACTTACAACTACATTTTGAAACAGATTATAGGATATTAAAATTATGGGAGGAGCGAGGGATAATAAAAACTAGGCATTCTCCCGCCTTAGTTTTTGGTGCGGGAAATTTAATATCTAAGGTACTTCACGCTGGGGGGTGGTTAGCTGACGGATCACCCGCCTCAGACCACCATAAAACTATATTAAGTGAGATTATGTATGAAGACGATATAGATAGGTTTTTAAATGAGGAGTATAATACTGCTATTTGGGAAGCAAGTCATTTTAAGTCTAAATCTGCTGGGCCTTTTGGAGGAACAAATAAATTACCAGATGATATGGCCCTAGGCACCGATTTCGATGAAGACTTAATGGCAGAACACCAAGTCCCAGTTTTTAAATTAGGCGCAGAAGACTCTAATGTGTTATCAATGACTGCCGATCTAAAGGGGTTTTATACGGGGGCGTTGGGTGCCGCATATGTTACCGACCAGACTAATAGGGCAGCATACGCCCCCTTGGCAGAAGAGGTTTCTACTGGATTATTATCCAAAGTTAATATTACAGATTTACTAAAATTTATTCATGTTGATGTTGCTGCTGGAACCCTTACTGGTGATGATCTTCTTGAAGCCCAAAAAGTTTTTGGGGCTAAATTTAGTTTAGAAGAGGAAGAGGCTAAGAAAACATTAAATCTGCTTATTGTGGCATATAAAAATATAGCAAAAACTTATCCAAAAACAATGATAGTTTTAGAGGAAATTGATGGTTTAGATCCGATTACCCACAGTAATAGAATATTTAAGAGCATGTATAAACAGAGCTGGATAGTATCTATAAAAACTTTACCTATGTTTCATTTGTCTAGGGGAACTAATTTATTAGGAAAACCCGCCTTGCTTTTTGTAAAAGAGCCTGCTGGTCTTCCGTTTGCTGGAATATCCTCTGATATTCCTGACACAAAATCTCTTTATAGTGGATTATATTCTATAATAGGTTTTAAGCATACGATGTCTTCTTCTGAGGTAGTGTCTAATTTTTCTCTTGCGAAATTATCAATACCTGATTTAGTGGCCCCTCTTGTGAACGCGCCCCCAGATCAGCAGCAGAATCAGACCAATGCTGCTATTTACTGAAACAGGATTGGATTCCACATGAAAATACTAACAGGAACAGTTGCTATGCCCCCAGATATTAGGGGGGTTTTTTATGTAACCACTGCAGATGTGGGTTCTCCGTATGAAAGTATCCCTGTAAACTATACTTCTCCGTATGGAGGCTCTCCTACGCACGGAATTGTTGCTATGCCAGAAGAACACGATGAAGTATTAATTGTTCAGCCAACAAACTCTTCAGAGTGGTTTTACTTAAATACAATTTGGAGGGTGCCTAAGATTGCTGCTCTTTCTGAGGGGGGTTTTGAAGACGGACCAACCGCAGATAATCTTGATGCCCCTAGAAAGGGACATATATTTCCAGACGCACTAATGTTTAAGGCCGCAGGGGTTCCTGATAGATATGTGTGGAAGTCTCCATTAGGAAATAAGATTACATTATCCGATTCTAGAAATAAGGACTTTGAAAATATTCAGCTTAGACTAAGATCCCCCAGAGGAAAAATATTAACTCTAAATGATAGTGATCATATAGACTCTATTATTTTAAGAAATGAGCATGGGGATTATATTAAAATTTCTACAAAAGGACATAAGGGGCGCGGAGAAGCTGCAAGAATGATTGAAGCAGAGTGTTTGGGGCCTGCCAGAACTACTAGTCATGAGGGGTCTATTGATCTTAGGGTTGTAGATGGAAAAGAGATTAACATTGCTAATACCTCTACTGGATCACATAAAAATCCAGACGAGGTTCGTATTGGGGGAACAAATAATGCTGGGGGCCCCCATCTACAGGCATTAGAACAGCTAAAGTCTGGTGACGCTTGGGGGAATATTAATATCTATAGTCAATATAATGATGTAAATATAGATGTGCGAGCCCCCGATGGTAACATTAATATTACCTCTCACGGTGACGAAGGGACTATTAATGTTACCTCTGAGGGGGAAGGTAGTAATATTAGAGTTCGTTCAGAGGGAACTATGCAATTAACATCTAGGAATAAACTTACTATAGCTAGTGATACTTCTGATGTAGATATAGATGCTGGGGGAAATATTCTAGCTACGGCAGAAGGGAATGTTGACATAGATGGAACAAGGATTGATTTAAACTAATATGGCAAAGTTTGATTTAGAAAAAGCGGCAGCAGTTTTAGGTGAGGGCGGCGGAGGAATTATGGATTCTCTCCAAATGGGGTTTGGTATCCCAAACTGCGTTATGGGATTAGCTACTGGTGTCCTCGCAGCAATATTACCTTCAAGTATTCTTGGGGGAATGAGTGATGTTATTTCTGATGCTAAAGCTGCTGCTGATCAAGCAGTTGCTGATGCCATTAAAGCTATATTTTTAGATAGTGGGATAATTGAGTTTGATACTGTTACAGGAAAGTTAAAATTTATCTCTTCTGCGTCTAGAAATGGATTAGATAAAGATGAGTCTACTTTTTTAGCTGGATTAAAGGGGTTGGTTGGGGCGTTTGCTTTTGGGTCTGCTGTTTGGGCTAATATTCAATCAATCGGTGATCAGATTGATGAGATGAAAGATTGTTTTGATTCGTGGTTGGGGCAACAAAAATTTGCTGGAGGAAATAGTTCTGATTTAAAGGCTGGGATAGATTTTGACCCAAATGATTTACCTACAACGGCTCAAGAAGTTCTTAATAATTATGCGGACAAGAAGGCCGCAGTAGCTGGCGCTATGGCTTTTATAGAGCAGGCTAATGCTGCATTAAGCGTTATTGGAAAAACCCTATCTGATCGTGAGCAGGGTTTAGCCCCAGAACCAGTATTAGATTTAGATGCTATTGATAATTCAGTGCTGTTTAATGAGGAAATAAAAGAGGAGATTAAATCGTTTTTGAGAGCATCAGGATTTCTTCTTTTAGAGGGTAGCGAAGGTCGTTGTTCTTTGGGTGAGAATTTCCCCACTAGGGAAGCTTGTGAAAGGTCTGGGGGTATTTGGGAGGTAGTTTACCCAGACGAAAATAACAAAATTTTTGATTTGGTTTACGGACCCCCCAAATCTAAAAAAGGACAATTTATTCTTAGTGTTGATGGGTTGTATTATGATTATTTACTAAATTCTAGAGGTATTAGTGTTTCCGCTGAACACCCCCTCGCTATCCCAGATGAGGGTTTAGAGTGGTTGTTTGAGTATGATCCTAATTTAGGTGGTAAAGGAACTGCAATTTCCAAGAGTATTTTAGATAGATTTATAGATACGATATTTGATCCTAATCAAATTGGTGATTCTAATACTTTGATACCCTATTATGATAAGGATCATTTTTTACAAACTATAATTCAACAAAAGAATAAGCACATTTATGATTTATCTGGGGAGCTAACTGATCTTATTGATGAGGAGGGTACGCACTCCGCTATTGTGGTTAATAAAAGGCAAAGTTTATATTCAAATATTGCCCTATATCAAAGTAAAATAAATAGAAGAAAGAAACAGATTGAGGTTGCTGTAGTTGCTCCTAGGGTTTTTGCCGACGAAACTTTATACGCTCCTGGGGAAATTCCAATAAATGATTTTGGTTATCTTCAGGAGTTAAATTTACCTGTTTCTTTAGGAAAACAGCAAAAAATATCCTTCGTTGCTGGAGAGGTGTCTGGGGTAGTGCTGCCCCATGTACCTAAATTTGTGGTTCCTAAGGAGGTAAATGAGGCGAATACCTTCGATTATTTACTAGTCCCTAAGATTGGGCGGGGAGGGATCGTTACTTTAGATTCAAGCACTACAGAGGTGTCTGACGGAACCCAAATATTGAGCCTAAATGACCATATTACTTCTGAAGACCTATTATTTGTTTATAATTTCTTAGAATCCAATGTTTTAAGTAATCCTGGGTCACCAACATATCAAGTATTGAACTGTGCTACGGATAATTTATACGGAAATGCTCAATTAGTAGGGGAGTCTTCAGAAAGTACTATTGTTTCTGGGCTGGGGATACCGTATCTAAGGGGAATTGGTGGCGGAGGGTATGATTCTACAACTTCTTCGTTCTCTTCGGTAGGAAGCTATGTAAAATTACCCGATATTAAAGAAATTAATGATTTAACTTATGCAGATACGGGGTTCTCTTTTGATTTTTGGACCCATGTACCCGAAATAGGTTCTGCTAGTACTGTTGCGGGCTGGGATTTTACTGGAACCCCACAATTTCACAAGATTATTTTAGGCTGTGAAAACACTGGAGGGGATTATGAAGTAACAGACCCAGAAAGAATGCCATATTCAGATAGATCAGATGTTACAAAGGGTTTTGTTATGGGATTTACTACTGACAGGTCCATAGTATCTGGATTAAATTCAAGTACTGATATTGCCGATAATCACCCAGACAACGGAATTAATTTCTATATTGCTCCTACTCAATCTGTAAACACTTGCGATGTGGTTTTTATTAATAACACAACTGATATAGTTAATTGTGCTGCTGATCCAGGATTTTATAAATGTGCAGTTGATATACAGAAAACAGTTAATGGGGCTAGTTTAGCTGATACTTCTTCTAATTTTGTGCATATTAATGTTTCTGTTGATGTTCCAAAGAATGAAGTACGGATAGCATGTGATGGAGAGTTGTTAACAACCTCATCTATACCCCAAACATTTGGAAATGGGGCCTTTACTCCCCCATCCTTACCAACTTTTGTGAAGGAAAATAGTTTTAATTACAACTCTTCAAACATGGGTAGGGTGTCTCCTTTACAGCATGGACCAAAACTAACTTCTTATTTTACTCCTTGGATTTTAGGAAGTGGGTATACTGACGGTATGCGATATGATGGTGGTTTTATGGGAACTAATCAAGGCACAAGAAGTGGCTTGGAGGGGCACCTAGGAAGTTTTAAAATTTACGGAAAAGCCCTAACTATAGAGGAGGCTAAAAAGAATTTTGATGCACAATCAATATTCTTTAAAAATATTCAAACATAATGAGTGAAGTATCTATTTACGGAGTTTTATCAGAAAAACCAGAAAGGTTTGATGTAGAGAGAAAAGGTTGGGCCAAGAGATATGGTTTAGCTTTCCCTATAGGCAAACAGACTGAGGGGGGTTATTTTGCTAAACAGTCGGGAATTGAACTAGCCAAAAAGAACTTACACCAATTATTAGCTACTGAGCGCGGCGAGCGAATTATGCTGCCCAACTATGGTGCAAACTTAAAGAGATTTTTATTCCAACCAATGGACTCTTTTCTCTTTAGGGAGATTAAAGAGGAGATTATTAGTGCTGTTTCTAATTATGCTCCCCAAGTAACACTAAACAAGCTTAGTGTTTTTCCGTTAGATGATTATGGGGCCGAGGGATTACAAGCACTAAAAATAGTCTTAATCGCTTCCCTAAAAGAGTATGAAGATCTTATTTTTGATGTTGAGGTTAAAATAGCATGACTGGTTTTACTGGAGAAGTTAAGTCTGATTTCCTGAAAGTTTTTAGTATTCCTGATAGTAAAAAAGAGGAGTTTATTAATTTTGCGGGATCAGATTTCTTAGATCTTAGAGATAGCTTAATAAATTATATTAAGGCAGTATATCCGCTAGACTACAATAATTTTCAAGAGTCTGATTTAGGCGTAATGCTGATTGAGCTGGTTGCCTATATGGGCGCAGTAGTTTCCTTAAAATCCGATATGCTTGCCAATGAGAATTATTTAAAAACAGCAAAGAAGCGTACAAGTGTTAAGAAGTTATTAGAGCTTATTGGGATTAGAATGTTGGGCCCCGCAGCAGCGGCAGCAACAGCCAAGCTAACTTTTGATGGTGTACCTTCTTATGACGCATCAAATATTACTATCCCAGCGGGTAAAAGAGTATTTAGTATTACTTCTCCAGAGGACGGAACCCCCGTAAATTATACCTTGTATAAAGTTGATAATAATGGAACACTAGATCCTATGGAGAAGGATAGTGGAATTACTTTAAATGTTGCAGAATCTGATAATATGTTGAGTAGTGTATACACTAATTTGGCTCTGTTAGAGGGAGCTTTTATTACAGAAGAAGGAGAGTTTACTTCCTTAGATACTGTGCAACGAATTTCTCTTAACAAAAGTCCTGTAATTGAGGGTAGTGTTAATGTTTATGTTTCTTCTTTAGATGAGTCTATTGTCGGCTCTTGGGATTATGTAGAGAATTTATATTTTGATAGCACTTCTGGAACAAATAAATATCAAATAGTGTACGATGATACTCATGGGGCTACTATCGTATTTGGGGATGGGGTAGCGGCGAACTCGCCCCCAACAGGGGCTAAGTATTTTGTGAATTATCGAGTGGGCGGAGGAACTAGGGGGAATATTAAAAGTGAGGTTATAAATGTTCCTATTACTATTGGTCCTGATAGCGGTATAGTAGAAAACATTTCTATGGCTACGGGCGGCGCAGACGCAGAAACCCTAGAACACGCTAAAAAATACGGACCATTAGCATTTAAGCAGATAAATAGGCTAGTAACATTAGAAGATTATACTTCTTTTTGTAATAGGTTTGTTAGTACTACTGGAAAGACTGGTAAGGCTTTAGCTGCTACTAGAAAGGCTTACAGTTCGGGGAATGTTATTGATATCTATACCTTAGAGAAAGCATCAGACCTACAACTACAAAAAGCTTCTCCCACATACAAAAAAGAACTTTTAGATGATATTGATCCATTAAGAATGGTTACTGATGATATTGTAATTGTAGATGGAGTAATAAGGACTGTAGATTTAGTAATCACATCTAGAGTTGATAAAGAGCTTCGCGCAATTGAAGAAGTAATTAAACAAAAAATTATGAGGATTGTTAAATCTTTCTTTGATGTAAACAATATGGATTTTGGAAAAACCTTAGTTTTAGGAGAGTTAAATAGAGAGATATTCTCCTCTTTGAAAGAGGTAAGATATTCAACTGTGGATAATATAGAGGACGATATTACAACGGACTTTAATGAGATTATCCAACTAAATAATGCTACTGTAAATATAGAATATGTCTAATATATCTCATCCTAGTGATTTTGGTGGGAAGCCCCAAATATACTTTAAACGAAACTATAGTGATGTCGTTGAAAGTATAGTCCCAGGAAATTATTTACAGGAAGATATAAATCTAAGCGGTCTGGGGGAGGATGTATATAATGATTTAATTAATTCACATATTATAGCAGCAGAAAATATCTCGGACTTGTTGGGTAACACAGAGGTTAATAGCTTATCTGGAATAGCTCCTTATTTTAATGTTGCTGCTAATAGAACTGATATTACTCCTTATGATTTTGAAATAGAGATTTTAGCCCCACTAAAAACTGCATATTCTAAGTATAAAACAAAAGATGCTTTTATAAGTTATTTGAGTGGAACCCTACTTCCTACTTTAGCTGCTTCTTCAACAACACTTCATACTGACACAAGTAGTGTTTTTGGAAACTCTTTATCAGCTACAAGAAGCTACTTGACTAACTCACTGTCTTGGTTTTGGTTTCTTAATACTGGACCTTATGCTGAGGGTGGAGGAAATGGTTATGCGCCCTCTTCTACCATTATTGATGTTTTAGGCACTCTTTATGATGGTGATCACATAACTATCACTGATGGAGTTAAGTGTTTTCAAGAATATTTGTGGAGAAATAATTTCTATCCTGAGGTGGATTCTAAGTTAGTTGTAGATTCGTATACTTCTGGGGTAGGGACTTGGACTAGTGGAACACAGAACCTAGAAAAGCTGAAAACCTTAGTTGGTATTATTTATTCTTCTGATAGGTTTAATATTAAAGATACTTTTGTAAGGGATGCCTTTGAATCTTATGAGGATGCGGGACTTTTAGAAGAGGGCAAAATTCCTGTGGGGCCGATGCATAAGTTTTTGCGAGCTATAAGTTATGGGCTTGCGGATAACACAGCAGAAGCGGATTTAATAAAGTTCTTATATGATATAGAACGATGCCCAGAGGAGCTACTTCCTTATATGGCAGATTTGATTGGGTGGAAGCTTTTAGGTAATGATACTAGGAGATGGAGAACCCAACTTAGACACATAGTATCCATATATAAGCGAAAAGGAACAAAGGAATCTATTCAAACTTTAGTGAACCTTGTTTTCGGTTCAGATACTGTTGCTGTAAGCGGTGATAATTTATATGAATTATATGAATCTTATATTCCAAACTTAATTTATTATGCTTTAGCCACAGACTCTATTTTATTCAAAAATAGATTTAGAAGTTGGACCCCTGAGATTTCCAGGACACTAGGAGTTCAAAATTATAGTTATGAGGACATGGATTTAAATCTACGCTACGCTGTAGATACTATAATTTACGATTTAACTCAGAAATTCCCAGATCATTTTAAGCTTGGTGATAAGTTTTTTAATGAGCATGAAAAATTTATCTTTTACTATAGAGGTAGAAACTTTCCAATGCCTCCTTGGGAAGAAGAGAGGTACTACGAACATACCGGGGTTTCTACTGCATTATTAGAACGACTAAAAGCACTTCTACTTTGTTTTGGTGTAAGAAAACCATTAAGAGAAGCATTAATTGATTATATTAATAAGTATGTTTCTAGAAGAGAATTAGAAGAGAATGAATCTATTCTTTATATTGATAATGCTTGGCTATTCTTTACCTCTGGTTTGGAGCAGGCCCCTAATTATGCTGAGTTACTAAGTAACCCCTCAGAGCAAAAAATTGAATATCTAAGTTTGTGGAATGGGAAATCCTCCCACTTTGCATTACCTTTCTATACTTCTTCTTTTGATTTTGAAAAACTTGATATCATAACTAAAGATTCTGGATTAGCTATTAGGGAGGTGGCCCACGCAATTGATCAAGTGGTTCCAGCACACGCCATCCCTAATATATCATTAACAGTATCAACTGTTGTTGATTCTTTAGGTACATTTGAAATCGCCTGTCCAAACCTTGCATATTATAGTGATGAGGTATTTGTTGGTTCGGGGGATGTAGGAAGAAACTATGCTATATCCGGTTCTGATAGTACTGGCCACACATTTGTTAGAACCGAGGCTGATAATATTGATGATTATCAAATAAGTACAACCTCTGTAATTTCTGCTCCTAGAGCCTCTATTAGAAGGAGAAATTATAAGCACTTACTCCCTCATAATGGAGCGTATTATAGAGGTGGGGATAATATGCCCCCGTTACTATCTCCTTCTGCGTTGGAGAAGTCTATCTCTGATGCCTCAAATATTGGGTGGATCCCCCTGGGATATACACCCTCTGCTGCAAGATTCCAAGAGGCTTCAGATGTCCATAATTTGCACCCAGTATATGACCCGTGCGAAAATTTAGGATCCTCCTCTACTTATTTTGATATTGATGTGAGTAATACTTTCCCTTGTAGGGGAGGGGATACTCAGGATAATATTAGAGATTTTACCTTTAGTGGTTGTCATGAGTTTACTACAAGAGGAGAAACCCCAGAGATCATTGTAGAGATGCACAAGCTTTTAGAAAAAAAGCAACTTTTGGAGGCTTCAGCATATTACCAAAACCAACAGGAAACAAGGGGAGAAGTTACTTTTGATGTGTCTGATGTAGATTTTATTACTTCTTATGCTAATGTTTTGGGAAGTTCTGTTAGTTCTTATGATGTTTATGAAGACTTTAAGTTTGGTCGAGGGATTCATAAACTATACCATGATTATGCTAAGTATTTTAATAAGCATGAACTTAATAAACATTTATTAGAAAATCAAGCATCTGTTCCTAATATTTTTTCTCATACTTATGGACCCTTAGTTTATAATGCTAACTTTGAAAAATTAGGTAAGGTTATAGATAAACCCAAAACAATAGTAGGTGATCTTGTTACTGGGGTTGAACAAAAAGATCCTACTGCTTCTAGCGTAGCTGATAATATTGAGGTTGTTAGTAAACTAACGGGGGCCTCTGGAAATGTATTTACTAATGATTCTAGTGGCATGCAAATGGGTACTTATGTTGCCAGCGATTCAACAAACCTTTATGTAAATGATTACGAGTTTAGAAATGATAATATCATAGATGGTGTAGATTTAATTTATACTTCAGGAGTAAGCCCCGAAAAGAACTACTTCTCTATTATTAAGGTTGCCCCAGAATACGCTAAAGCAGGATCAGAGAACTTTTTAATTAATAATACTCTTATAAAACTAGCTTCTGATAAGGCAGGATCAACTAGAATTAAGTTTGATTTAAAAAATAAAGGATATCATGAGGAACAATATAGTGTAAGCGGCGACAAAATAATTTACCAGGATAATAATAATGGGGGGGTAGCTCTAATGGTAATTCCCCCCGGCGGTAGTGTTTCTGGTCAAACGCTTACTTTTTCAGTATACGCAAAAGTAGGTAAGTATTCAGGTAAGTATACACCGGGAATTAGAGTAGCATTATTTGAGACTAGTGGTACTGATAAAATTTTTGATGGCACTTATTTTGTTTCTGGGGAAGATACTTCAGTACCCTATACAGCAAAAGAGTTTTTCTGGGAACATAAATATGATTCGGAATATTTACGAGCCTCAATAACTCATACTTTTTCAACAAGATTTGCTGCGGGTGGCAATTATGACGGAGGTATAGGGATTCTTGTTCAAGCATTCCCTTCAGATGAGTTTGACCCAGTAAATTTAAATACTTGGGAGAATGACGATTATTATTATCTTGCTCAGGCTAGGTTGTCTGAGGAGGACTTTTTAAATCCTAGTTGGGAAGATTCTAGCACTTCTAATATTTTGGGGGATACAAGTAAACCAAACGATAGTTTTGATGCCACAGACTTTAATAGGTGGATAAAGCAGACGGGCACAAGCGTAAGTGGAGATTTGCTTGTTGGACCAATTGCTGCGTCCGCGCAAGTGGGTCCGACTGTAAGTAATTTGTTAATTCCAGAACATGAGTATGAGCTGACCGTTCGGGCAGCAGGGCTTTATGGTGAAGATCGTTTAGCTCCTGTGCCGTTTGGAGTGTGGATTCATACTGATGATGAGGAGGGTAAGTATTGGTATCCTTCTCCAAGTGCTGTGGGTCATGATATATTTAATTATGATTGGAGGCAGGCAGATACAAGCACAACAAATAGTAGGAGTGGGTACGCTGCTGTAGCGGCGCAAAGTTATGTATTTACTACCACTCTTTCTGGTGAGGGCGAGGTAACAGAAGAAGAACACTGTATTCTTGGGGGAGATATAGATTTTGATGAGGAGGGGATTATTACGGATAATAATTTTTCTTATACAGCCTTCTCAAGGATAACTGCTTCTATGTTTAGGGACTATGTAGTTAAGTTTTCTACAAGAAACCTGCCGTTAGCATTAGAAGATTCTTACTATATTAATCACAACCAGACCCATAGAGGTGATCAAAATTATAATATTGAGATATTTACCTTGCCTACTGCGGAAGACAGTTATCTTATTGTAGATTCAATATCTTTAAAAGATATAACTTTAAATGAGCGTACTAATATTCCAGTAGCTAATGGAAATATTCCTATTTCTAAGCAGGAATTACTGCCTATAATAAGGTACTTTAACGATCTTTCTAATTTTAAAACTAACGAGCATTCTATTACGACTATAAATATGGCAGTTGTTGGGGAAGAGGCTACGAAAACTTTCTTGATTCCACCAGCAGATAATATAGGTAGAGCAACAAGACAAAAAACCTCGGAAGGACACAAGTTACTACTGCCTGCTTCGATGGCCGCCTTATCTGGCATTGGTTTGGATGTGACCTTGGATCACGCTGTTTCAGGAGAACCTTATACTTTTAGTATATATCTAAAGAAGGGCTTTCAGGCGGAGGGCGCTATAGCTGAGGACGGGGAGTTGGCAAACATTAAGTTGCTTGCAAGATGGGGTACAACATCCCAGCAGATATCGACAGTAGTGTTAACAGACCATGAAGAATTTTCTATTGATGGTTGGATTAGGGGGGCTATAACCTTTACACCAACTTCCGCTGCGCCGTATGATGGAAGCTCTTTATCCTTATCCTGTATGCTTTGGGAATCTATGGGCTGGAGTACGAATGATTATATTTTTGTTGGTTATGCACAGCTAGAGCGGGGAGGCTTAAGTCCTTGGACACCAAATTACCGAACTAATTTGCTGGTGTCTGGTGTTGATGCTGATGATTATGCTAGGGACATATCTATATGGGCTACTAATGGTCCAACAGTTAGTGGCACCTTTGTTGTAGATCCGTTTGATTCGGGTACTTCTTCAGTTCATGGATTAGATGGTGGAAGTAGGTTGAATTATAGAGCCCACCCAGATTGGTATTCTCCAGGGAAAAATAGTAATTTCCAGGTCTCTAGTTTAGTTTTTGATGATTTATAATGTTAAAAGGAAAAATAGAAGTTTATAAAAATTATGGGAAACCAAACCAGGAATTAGTCCAGGAGGGGGAGAATCTAGTTGTTGATGGGGCATCGGAATTACTTGCTGATTTGATGACAGTTTCTCCTAGTTTGGCGGAAGTTACCAGCACAAGTGCCTTATTAGATACTTCTAACTATATTGTTCAAGCTCTGTCATTTGGAAAGCCTAGGGAAGCCTATTTACAGAACGCACATTATTGGAAGAAGGCCGAAGATAGGGATGTTACAGGAATAGACTCCGCAGTTACCCAAACCGAAAGAGATGGTATTATTAGGGTTGCTGTATCGTCTGCAACAACTTCTAGTTATACTCCTCCAAATTTTAAGGGCGTTGCGCCAAAACCAGAAGATATTAAATTAGTAGATAAAGCTTTGACTGCTATAGAAAGGGAGTTGGGTATTCAGGGGTTAGAGTTCGGCCAGAATTTAAATTTTGCTCAATACGGGACATCTAACAACGGGTATACTTTATCTGGGGTACTTAATGTTGGGTCTGGGGCATCTGGAAATTATAACTGGCTTTCTTATCCTAATAGATTAGATTTTGATGTAGACTATGCTGAACCTGGGATTTGGGGGGTGAATATAAAAAACGATTTAACTGAGGTAGTAAATGTTCCTTCCTCAGTACTAGCCCCTCCAAGTAGTCTTCCTGGTACTGTACAAGTGGCTAGAATGAATTCAAAGGAGTCGGACTCACTAATTGATTTTTCAAGAACTACTTCTTGGATAAGACAAATTGTTGAATTTCCAGAAGATATTTCAGAGAAGAAATTTACTTTCAGTATTTATTGTAGACGGGTAGATGGAGATGGGTCAAATGATTTATCCTCTATTAGATTAAGAGTTCAAGAGGCAGGTACTGATATTGAGCTTGCTGGATATGCTGATACTGAACTAACAACAACGGGTACTTGGTATAGAGCAACTATTTCATTCTCTACTGGGAAAGAGGTTCTTGATAATAAACTTATCGTATATATATCCATTCCTGACGATAAGGATGATAATGATCTAGCCCCACAACTACTCCAAAAACATATATATTTGAGTCACGCTCAGTTAGAGTACGGTGCTTCAGCTTCGGCATGGTCAAATGAAGCTGAAACAAGTGTGAGTAATTTCCCGGCACTATTTTTGGGGTGTTATGGCCCCTCTTCTACGGACCTTACGACTTCTTGTTATTATGTATCTAGTTTTGATGCTGATTTCCTTGCTAACCCTACCGCTAACTTGGTAGTTAGTGCAGACACTAGTTCGTTTTATAATTATTATGGGAAAGTAGATAGATATGGTTTCATTGCTAGTGCGGACGGGGGAGATACCTGTGAAGGATTTTCTTCTTCCTCTGCAGCTAATGTTTCTAATACTGGGGTGATTACTTATTATACTTCAATTGGTTCGGGCACTTTTGTTGGAGATCTAATTTTGGGAAATGCGTTTGGAGGTATATACAATATTGGGTTGTGGTCAATAGATCTAGAGAAAACTCAGGCTGGTGGATATACTGCGCCGTTTACTTTTAATAAGACTAATAATCCTATAAAGTATAAATTATTTGCTAAAAAGAACTTTACGAAAGATTTAACCTATATTGAGGATGATGGCACTGACGCTGGGGTAAGGAATTATTCTGCTTTAACTATTCTTTGGAGAATTAAAACACTATGAACGGAAGAATTATAATTACTAAACTTTATTCCGATGGAAATAAAGAGGTTGTTTTAGATGATAATAATATTCTTACTGTGGGGTTTGGTAAGACTATTACAGATATCTTAACTACCTCCTCTTCTGAGCATGTTGATAACTACAGGATAGGCTATTTTCAAGCTGGGAAGGGGGGGAAATCTTCTCAACCCACTACTCAATTCGGAAATAAATTTTTAACTTTAGCTTCCCCCCTAACAAAAGAGGACTACGGCAAGCATAGTAATTTAGATATAGAAAAACTTCGGGCAGTAGTGGCCGTAGATGAGTATGTTTCTTCTTTAGAGCTTTCTAATAGATTTGATGCACTAGCAACCCTACCAACATCTCAGATAACTAAACGGGAGCAGGATTCGGTATATCACCGCATTGTAATTGATAGAAATACTGCGAACGGCCAGGACTTACAAGAATTTGGTATGTTTATTAAAAATCCTGATGGAGCATCATCTGTTGATAATATAGCCAATTTTGATAAACCTATTTTGGCTGCATACAAAGAGCTTGTAAGCCCAATAAAGAAAGAAAGTAATTTTGAGATAATAATTGAATGGATTTTTAGTTTTGGGTCTTTGGAAGATACGCCCAACTTCGTTTTTGTCCTCCTTGATGATGCTGGGCCAGAGCTATTTTCCTTTTGCCATCACATGAACGGAATGGCCGCAGATTGGCGATACCCACGGGACCCAGATAATCCAGCGGGGCCGCTGAATGGGGATGGATATTCTGCAATTGATGTTACTTCTACGGAAATAGATAATCCTTATAATGAGGCGATTGATGCTGCTGGTAAAAATATTTATGCTCATCTTCCTGTACTAACAGATATGGTTAATCAAGGAGTATTATTTGATAATTCCTATGCTTGCCCCCAGTGTTCCCCAGCAAGAGCTAGTTTTCTTACAGGGAAAAAGCAAATTAATCACGGCATAGGTAAAGCCCTCCCTAAAAATCCAGGTAGGTATTCCGGCGGTGCGATAAAAGAGTTTAATGATCCTGACTTACTAGATTCTTCTAAGTTTAAGTCTATTACCGTGGCTGAAGTTTTGCAGAATGTTGGGTATTATACGGGGGCTTTTGGTAAGTGGCATTTAAATATGTGGCAAGGTTTAATGGCTCCCGCGCCCGCACATGATCATTGGGCAAGCGATGTAGAGGGGTATGCTTGTGGAATGAAAAAGACTGGCGCGCACGGCAACACTTGGCCAGCTTTAGCACACCTGTCTTGCACTTGGCCTGTGGGGGAGGCTATAGCTGGTAAAACTTATACCTTTAGTGTTTATGGTCAATTTGTCAGTGGTAGTGAGTTAGTAACCCAAACCAATGAAAATACTAATCAGAAATTGGCCGTTGCTATAATGGAGCCTGGAGATTATAATTTAGTTACTAAGATGCAAAAAAGTAATTTAGATTTTGATTATACCATGGAGCTTTGTCCTAGAGATTACTTAAGTAATAATAAGGGAGGTAGGGTTTATTGTGAAAGGGCTAGTGTTACTTTTACTTTTGCTCCCTCTGCAGTAGGACAAGATGTTCAACTAGCTTTATTTTTGGTGGGAATTAATGATAATGTTGGTGATACTCACTATATTTCTCATGCTCAATTAGAAAAAGGCTCTATCGGGCCTTGGACAGATAACTATTATTTATCTGGGTATGGGGTTGGGAATTTGCTTGCTTCTGGGGAAAATACTTATAATGTAGGGGTTCCTGCCATTGGACTTTGTTCGGCTGGAGGCGTTTGGGATACAGCTTCTGATAAATTTGATTCTTCCTCGTTTGAGGATATTAATGCTAATGGGGATGGGTTCTTTGCTGGGTTACAGTGGGGTCAAGGTATGAATGGTCCCACAACTATGGGTTTTGATGATTTTCGTCTTTGGCCTGCTGGGTATAGTTCTTGGCCAGGAATACGGTGGGACCAGGATAATTTTACTGCCCCGTTTACTGCTGATTTAGGGGTATCTAGTGAATCTCAAGATCAGGCTGAAAATCCATATAATATGATTATAAATGATAATTTAAATGGGTATCAATGGGGGTGGGGGTCACTAAACGAAAATTGGGCTGCTAATGATGTTAGTACTTATGATTTTTCTCCAGATGAGTATGGATATTATTATACTGGAAGGAAGACCTTCTTAGACGCTAGAGATTTTGTTGCTAATGCCCCAGAGCCGTTCTTTGCGTATATTAACCCTAACGATATCCATACCCCTAATATTCTTCCCCCTTCAGATTTAGTTTATACAGATGAGTTTAATAAGGGAAGTCCTATTGTTGATGGTGGTGGGCAAGCATTTATTCCACAATCATCCTATACTTCTGAACAAAATGAACAGTCTCCTGGGAAGAATTTTAGAGCAAAATTAGAAAGTGTTGATGTTCTTTTAGGACAACTTAAAAACTCAATGGGCCGCGAAAGATATAATAATACTATATTTATTATTATGGGAGATAATGGTACTCAAACTGGTAGTAATCAATCACTTTTTTATAATGCCGGTGCTTCCCCACAGATCCCTGGGGGCGGGGATCAGCTTCGTCCTGGTCCCACCTTAATGACCTCGGCGGAATGGTCTTATACTTATGGGGGCCCAGGAGGAGACTCGCCCCCCGGACTAATTAATAGGTATATAAATGGGGAGGGAGTATTTAAACAGTCTGTTATGGAACTAGGAAGTAGATCTCCTTTGATTATTTGTGGACCAGCAGTAGAGGGTGATGCTAGAACCGTATCAGCTTTAGTTCATATAGCTGATATTATGCCTACAATATTGGATATTTTAAATATTGAAATCCCAGAATCTGTTGATGGGATATCATTTAAAGATATTTTGGAGGATGATACAAAAACCGCAAGATCAGATCACAGCAGAGATAATATTTTATTAGAGATCTTTGCTCCTAATGGGGATTTTACTCATGAAAATTTAATTGAGAGTGATAATGATAGAAGGTTTGGGTTTTCTTATGTAGTTTCAGATGCCACAGCGACTAGTGATTGTGGTAGGTTTAAACTAAATTTATCTGGTAATAGTTGGATTGAAGATGAGGACCCTTCAGCCTGTGTATTTGGTTTTTATAAATTAGAGGCCAGCGATGGAACAAAAGTAGATCCATTTGAGTTTTCATCTATTACCCCTACGGGTGTTGGTGAGCCCTATTGGGAGGCTTTTACAAGAACTTTTAATAAGTTAGGGTCTGAACTAGAGTTTTCTAATGGCTGGCCTGGGGGAGACCTTCCTGAATCTTAGATAAATATCTATAATAGAGTATATAATATTATGAGAAAAGAAAGTATATCACCAACGGGGCAGCTTGAAATATTCAAGGTATATGATAATGGAAATGAGGAATTACATTTTTCCGAGAATAATGTAATTACTTCAGGAATGGGTTTTGGACTATCTTTTCTTTTTTCTGGGAGGGGGTCGCAAACGGTAACTGATTATCAAATTAGGTGGTTTCAGGTAGGAACCGCCGGTAGTAATGTTATGGATACTTATGATCAAACTTGGCAATCACTAGAGACTCCTTTGGAGAAAGCAGAGTATGAAACAGGTTTCTATAAATTAGTTATGGATAATCACTATTTAAGAAAACACGGAACTACTATCTCTGGGGATTTTGCTCATATTCCGTTTCATGCTATACAAAAAACCGGGGATACTTCTGTTAAGTATACTTTGGTTTTAGATAAATATAGTTGTAATGAACAAACCCTTAATGAGGTGGGGTTATTTATGCATAATCCTGAGGGGGCTGACGCAGTAACTTCGGTGCTGTGTGCTTATAGACCTTTTACTAATATATTAAAAACTAATGATTTTTCGTTAGTTTTCAAATGGACACTTAATTTCTAATATGCCTTTTATTCCCTCTGATACTTACTGTAGTGGTGGTCCACTCCAACTAACTGATTATTGGCTCCCTACTGTATGGAAGCATGATACTAGTTCTTTCTATAACTGGGAAGAAGACAATGAGCCTATTTATGATTTAGAGGATAGAACAAATTATCTTTGGGAAAAGGGCGGCTACCCAACCTCGGGGCTTCAAAACTTAGGCGCAGTCTTTGTTGTATCTGGGGCTGCTCATGGAATCCCACCTAATCATAAAAATACTTTTGCTACATTATCTGGTGCAATTGAAGCATTACCCGATGTGATTAGATACCCTATTCAAATTGAGGTTGTAAAATATGGTGAATTAGAGGAATTAAATTTAAAGAATCTTAAGTTTGCTAAAACTGGGTGTTTGGAAATTGTTAATAGACTTTTTACAAAAGCTAAGGGGCACAATGTTAATTCAGATGATCACTCGATAGCTAAAAGTGTGGTCAGTGGTGGACCTAGATTAGTAAGTGGGATTGATCTTTATAATGAGAAAGGAGACGCTTCTGCCTATAGTTTATCTACAAATGTTTATGATGATACAGAATTTTATAACAGCGGCATTGCATGTTTTTCTAAGTCTCCTTTTGAAGATGGTACAGGAAGACCAGACAGACTAGCTGTTTCTAACGATCTTGTAAAGTCTGCAGAACGAATACTGCTCGCCACCCCCAATGCGTCCGAGTTATTGTTGGCCAAAGACCTCACAGCACCTTCTTATGATATTTCCTCCTTGAGGCAAATTGATGATATATACATTTATCGCGCCGTCCAGCCGATTGATAGCCCAGGAAATAAAGTTGCCGGGTGTGTGTATGCAAATCAATTAAGCAAAATAAAAGTAGAAAATTGTAATGGGCCTATTTACCTTAGAAATTTTATTGTTGATGGTGCTTCTGGGGTGTCAGGCACATTAGAACATGTTACGGAGTTGGGGGTTGAAATTAATAATTCTAATGTAATGTTAGATAATTTAACTGTTCTGCGATGTAAAGATGCTGGGTTAGAGGCTAACAACGCTAAAGTGGTTCTTAATAGAGGTTTTATTTCTTATAGGAACTATGAGGTATCTAACACTTATCGTAATACAGTTAAGCAGTCTCCTGGCCTACGAGCTAATAATTCAACTGTTGTGTTTGATAATATTGCTCCTGTTTCAGGAACTAGTGATACTCGGTTTGGCAAAGGTAGAGATGCACTGTTCATGTTAGCAGATAATCATGTAGGTATAGAGGCCAATAACTCTAAAATAACTTTTGGGAATTTGAGGCCCACTAGTCATATTATGAATAGTGCTGCTGAGTTAGCTAATTTAGATTGGTTATTAATTTCTAGAAATAGGGTTGGAATAGTTTTGAATGATTCTAATCTAGATATTAAAGGTAGGTTAGATAATTATAATAACTTAACAGGAATTAAAGCTGTAAGTTCTAAAATTAATATACAAGAGGCTTTGTTTGAAAATAATCAGGACTATGGAATACACTTATTAAATAGTAATTGTACTTATAATGATCACCTATATCCCCTTTCCGGGGCAGGAGAGGATAATAACGGTACGCAATTATCATTTTGGAAGAATGGCCAGCACCTAAAACTAGAGGATAATTCTTCTTTTAAGCCTACTATTGCGTATGAGAATTTTGATAATACGATTAGCGGTATGCCAAATCTATATGGAAATCTTCAGTTTCTGGCTTCCCACGGTGTAACAAAAGATGTTAACGAGACAAGGCAAAAGCCTGCAATCGAAGTTACTAATAACTCGTATGCTGATTTAGTTCATGCCTTCATTGATGTTTCCTCCGCTGATTATTTTGAAGGTGATACAAGCCCCACTTATGGATTAGCCGCAGCAGTAACTAACAACTCTGTTCTTAAGTTTAGAGGATCTAAGAACGGAACTACTGTTTGTGTTGGACCTACTGGGTGGCTAGAACAAGAGAAGGTTGCTGGTATTTATGCTAATAATAACTCTACTGTATCTTTTCACGGGCCAACTATATTGGCTCAGTACGGTGTAGATGTATTAGCTGAAAATAACTCTACTGTAGATTTCTCTCCGCAAAAGGATGATGAGAATAATTATGATATAAAGACTTGGCAGTTATCTGATCCAGGAAATCATACTAGCGTAGAACTACATTCTACTAGAGCATGTTTAGTAGTTGATAAAAACTCTATTTTAAATATGAATGATCTTGGGGATTATAGTGTGCGTTGGGATGTTGCCAATCCCGCAGTATCAGCATTAATGGTTAGTGCTGATTATGTTACTAGTTCTACTGGATTAGACGAAGCTTGTAGTGGGGGGTATGTCCAATTTTATCCAAACCCAAGATTAACTAATCCCTCTGCCAATACTACTTATATCAGTAATAATACTAATCATACTGTTAGTATACCAGATTATAATGAGGCCACTCTTCTTGCTAATGGGCCTATTGGGAACGATATTGATGCTCACAAAGCAATCTCTCATGGAGGTATTTGTGTAAGGGCTCTTAGGGGTAGTGGGGTTAAAGTAAAGAATGTCCACTTCCCTACTGGGTGGGAGAACGCATCTGCCGCTATTTATGATGTAAGTAGTGATTGTAATAAAACTTATATTTGGAATATTGACCCCACTTCTCAACTAAATGCTGCTTATTGCTCAGTTAGTGAGGCTTGGCCAACAAGTAGTGTTTACCATGGACCTTATTCTGTGTATACAACTACGGGCGGGAATGCTCTTTTTGGTGCGCCCGACTCTACACCTAATACCGCGACATTAAGTGTTTTGGATTCGTTTGGATTGTCTGCAGGTGATTATGCTGGTTACGGTAAAGATACCTTTGATAATAGAGGCCCCTTTAGATTATATTTCTCCCCCAAAGATCCTGCTAAGTGGTTAGGTTATCCTGCTGGGAGTGAGATAGAACACGGCACTCCTTATCAGCTTTGGGCACAAGGGTATAACCCCTCTGGGGATGTAAGCTCTACCGCATCAGGCCCGGCATCGGATTGGTCTAGTACTGGGGAAGTATACAGAGAGCTTCACCCAGAATTTAAAGAGGTTAGTGGGACTAGTAGTGATGCTTCTAGTTTCTTTTATACTTCTTCTTTCTTAGATCCTGGGTATGTACATAGAATTAGATTAGATGATTCAGCAATTAATATTTTTGCTAATGCTAAAAATGCTACTATTGGAGAGTCTGGTAGACCTAAATTAGTTACATACTATAGGGCCATAGTTTCTCCTCAGGGCGCAAGTTGGGATGCTGATTCAGTGGGACACGGACTAGGATTTAGGTCTGCAAGTGAATTCGATTTAGATAGGAAAAATTAATAATGAGTAGATATAAATTTACTGATCCAATTAGGTACTTTAAGGCTAATGATCCTTATTATTGGGAAGTGGATAATATTCCACTTAAACAACTACAAGAAAATTGTTTGTGGCTTAAAGAGAACTCTGGCCAGGGGGCTCAAGGCCCTCCTGGCCCCCCCGGCCCTCCTGGGGATTCAGGCTCTGCTGGGCAAGATGGATCTGATGGAAATGTAAATTTATCCGTTAGTGCTTCAAGATTAAACTTTGTTGAGTTACAGCCCTTTGCTATGGGAAATGATAGGACTATTCATGTTCGTCCAGGTAGATTTACAGGAAGAGTGAACAGTGCATACGATAAAAGTTTCTTAGCTAAACTACGAAGAGAACATTCAAACTTAAATCTACTTTTTACTGATCCAGCAAGAACCGCTGAGGTGGCTACTAAGATGGTTAATTTGGCCCAGCAAACAGCGATATACAATATTAATGGGCTTTTGGATAGATATAGAACCTGGAACCCCACAGACCCCGTTTTCCCATTAATTACCTGGGGCTCTGATTCAAGTCTTCCTGTGGACGAAAATCATCCATTATTAGGGACTTTTACGGGTCCAGATCAGTATTGGCCAGAACTTCATGGGGTGTTTAGTCTAGGCGGCGCTGATGGGCAGAGCTTTAGTTTGATGTCTAAAGCAACAGAGCAATTATTAGTTAGACAGTGGAGGGGCGTAGCTAGAACTGCTATTGTGGATGTGCCTTCTGAGTTAACAATAGATATTCCTGCTTTTGATGACAACGATTTCTTTTATTGGGATGATTCTACGAAGCATCTTATTGATGGTCCTCAATATAGAATAGATTTAGTATTTATTTATACTAAACCAATAGATGCAGATAAAGCTACTCTAAGTTCTTATACAAAGAGTGGGGATGTTGTACAACCTAAGGTTATTTATCAACCAACATTAGGGGTTGTTAAGGGTGCTGGGCTGGGAGCTAGGTTTGAGGTGTCCCCCAATAATGTTTCCTTGGGGGTAGACACCGTAGATAAATTCTGGACTGCTCAAGGAGCTGCTAGTAATGGTATTGAGGATCCTGGGGACGGAACTTTCATGATTAAGCCTAATGTTGCTGATGAAAATTCAGCTACTAATGGTTTTAAAAGAGGGGCCTATAACAATATTGAGGTACATGGATCATTTCCCTCCCCAGATGATTTAATGAATCTAACGCCAAATTTAATGGCAAATTTAGAACCAGAAGATTTTCAATTAATTGGACAAAGTATTTTGCCAATTTGCTATGTCTTAGTTCCAAAGCAAGGATCCCCAGTACTAGCCGATCATATTTTAGATATTCGTCCTTTCTTTAGAACTGCTGAGTTATCTTATAATGAGAGGGCTGGGTTAGCCGCAGCAACACCCCAGGTATCTTTGGCTAATCCCGTAGTTAGTAGGTATGAGCTTCAAGATGCTATTAGTAAAATTGAGCTTCCTGATGAGGGTGGTGGAACTGAGCCCCTAAAAACTAATGTTCTCGCTAAAGGAACGGTGTGGGGAGGATTAATGTATGGACCCGAGGGAGCTTTATGGAATTTAGCTAACCCTAGTGTTAACACTAATGTTTTAGATTGTTTTAATAATAGAAATAACATGGACGGTATGAGTGATTCTTTACTTAGTGTATTAGATTATTCCTTAAATTCTGAAGCACAAATACCTTTGTGGCCCAGTTGGGACTTCCCCTCATGGAATTCCTTACCAGAATATAGTGCTTCTAGAGGAAAATACATGAATGATTGGATGGATGAAATTCAGACCGGTGCGGGAGGATGTTGTCCTGGAATGCTATCAGAAACTAGATTAGCTTTAGAGGATAGCGGTAGTGTAGAAGGAACAACGGATCTTCATTCTGGGGATTACCTTAGGCTTGGGGGGTATGGTCCTGGGAGTGTGGGGACAAAAGCTAGATTTGTTAAAAAAAGAATTCGTATATCTAAAATTCCTGATTGGGTTAAAGATATACAAACCGTAGCTAATTTCTCACACTGTTCTCCTTTAACAAGTGAGGGTGGAGGAGAGGATTTCGGCCAAAATTTAAATTCTGGAACTGCGTATGCTACTTTAGGAGGAGTTCATGTTTCAAAAGAAAGGATAGCACTATCTTCAGATCCTAATATAGGTAGATATTGTTTTATTGATATAATTGCATATTGGCCAGGAACCCTAGGCGGAATGAATAACCCCCCGAGGCCCTGGACAGATAGAAATAGTTGGCAATTGGCTGCCATGGTTGCTCATAGTGCTAAACAAATTGCGGGGACAGGGGGCGATACCTACGCTATATGCGTATATCCTACTGTTGAATTTAGTATTACTGGATTATCGCAAGAAACCTCCGCTCCTCAGCATACTTCGTTTGGTATTCCTGCTGATTATACCCAAAAATCTTTTAGTGAGGTCCAAGCTATGCCTACTGCTGGTCTTTTAGTGCAGGGGGCGCACAACAACATTAAATCTTCCCCAGCGTAAGAGTTTTTAGTTTACAATGGTAAGAAATAAGCCTTGCGATCAATATTTTCCGGGGCATGACCCCCCTGACCCCCCAGGTCCAGGAGACTTTGACAGTGGGGGTGGAGGAGGCCCAGGAGGTGATGATGATCCTGGTGAGGGGGATACTGGAGATGTTGTTGACAACACGGGCGGAGGCCCTGATGATGGGTGGGGGCCACCAATTCCCCCGAAAATGTGTGAGGCTTGGATTTGTCATCCTCAGCAATGTACTATAGGTCTTCCTGCTTGGTGCGAGAAAATAAGTTATTCAGTTTTGTGGTATCAAGATTGTGCAGACAATATTCCTGGGGGAGCATATGATTGTGAGGGTTGTTGTTTGGCTAATTGTCCTAATTTGCCTTGTGGTAGCAATATTGGCGATAAAGGCCATCCAGGTGGGCCAACTACTGGGCAAACTTCAAAATGTAAGTGCGTGGTGAAGGATGGCACTGAGGGGCGGGGGGTGAACTGGAGCTGGTCCGTGCCCGATGGTGAGGGGGGGAGATACGAGTGTGAGTTAACTGAGTGGAAACAAACTTGCATGGAAGCGGGGGCTGCTGATGACCAAGAAGACTTTCCTCCCTCAGACCAAGGTGCGGTTAGTGACCAAGGGTTACGAGATTTACTTACCTCACAGAATAAAACCATTTCAATTAATAAGCCTACGGTGAAATGTAGTGAGAATTGCCCCCAATGTAAGGGCACGACACAGTGCTGTCCTCCGTTGTTTACTTCTGGTTGTGTTCATTTTCCAGGTGGTCCTGGCCCATCAACCCCTGGCGGGAAGCCCAAACGGCAGCCTGATTTGAGCGGGACTGGACCTACTACTCCTGGCCCTGGTGGAGGAGGGGGCACAAGCACAAGCCCAGGCAGCCCCACAACTCCTGGTGGTGACCCTTTAAGATGTAAATGTCAGAGGGGAAACAAACCAAATACTTCTCAGCCTATAGTAAAAACTTTTAATTTACCTCATGGCACCCTTACTTGTTATTATCATAGATATAAACAGGAGTGTGAGTCTATGCGAGATTCTGTTGACCCTAGTGGGCCTCCTGAGGGTTGGCATGATGCTAATGATCCTAACGGTGGTGGAACTACTACCGGCAACCAAAATACCTGTGATGGAACTGGCCCTACGGCACAGGACTGCAAGGAAAAGAAGTGTCCTAGTAAGTGGTACAAAACCTGTACTTTTTTGCCCTTTGGTTCTTCGCTTGACAGTGGAGGATCGGCAACCCCTGGCCAAACGGGTAGTGGTGATCCTGGCACCCCAATCACTGGGGATGGTGCGGGGGTCTCTCTTACTGGTCCTACGCCTGGGTCTTCGCCCCCGCTACCCTGTGTGTGTACTAGAACTAACACAATAATAGAGACAAAAACTCAAGAAGAAGGCGGCGCAGTTTGTACTTATAGAAAGTATGCTGTGGCTTGTATAGGTGGTGCACAGGGTGGCCAAGGCCCGCCCAGCACCTGGAGCCAAGTTGATCCGTCTGATACCCCTTGGGGCGGACAAACGGGTACTGGGGGAGATAATACCTGCGCGGGGGCGCAGCCACCATGTAATACTAAAAATTGCCCCGATATGTTTGTCCGAAAATGTGTGCCTAAACTTGAGGATGATGACGGTTCCTGTGAAGTTCCTGGAGGCTCAGGTGGAGGCGGACAAGGTGAGTGTGCATGTGAGCCCGCCGGGTGGCAGACGGCTCCTGGGGATCATGAAGATCGTATTATTGATGGACAAGTATGTAGGTTTTATATGTGGGAGGCTACCTGTAAGAAGGGTGGACCACCCGATAGCTGGCCGCCGGACGCAGGGCTCTACGGGGAACCATCAGACCCCCCACCAAACCCCCCACCAGGGTCTGCTGACCAAAGCAACTGCCGTCCGAGCGGCGATGATTGTGACGGATATTGCCCTAACCAGTGGACAATGCTCTGTTTCGGGGCGGTAGAAGATTCTGACAAGTACATTGCGCCGGGTGGAGATAATGATAATGGAGGAGTTGGGACTGGTCTAAATCAGGGTACTAGTGCTGGCGGCGGCCTTTTTGATAGTGGTGGTGGAGGCCCACAAGAGGGGCCAGGGTCACATAGAGGCGAATATGGGGGGTCTATTGGTGCGGGGGCTGGAGGAGGATCAACCGTTATTCTAGGTTCCTTTAGGGGGGGATGCACTAATCCAGCAGCCATAAACTATAATCCAGAAGCAACTTTAGATGATGGGGGATGTATTTTTACTACTAATGCTGTTCAAGTTGTTAATCAACATTTACCTGGGCCCGGATGTACTAATCCCGCAGCAAGTAATTATAATCCTGAATCAATTTTTGATGACGGAGGATGCATTTTTGATTTTGGGGGCGAGGAAGTAAATGATACTGTCCTTTTAGCAGACTCAGGGGGGCTTAAAGAAGGTAATGAATATATAGCAGTTGGGGGAGGATCACATGACTCAGAGGATACGAGGCTTGGTACAGAACTTAATTTTGGGAGCTATAGATCAGAAGCGAAGTTATCTAGAGTTGAATTAACTAAAAATAATCCTAAGGTAAAAACTCTAACACCCGGTATTAGGGGGTTTAATATTGATTCCGAAAATAGACTCAGACTTAAAGACTCTGAACAAGACTATTTAAAGGTATCTCCTAGTATTATACATAATACTCTTCGCGGTGTTAATTCGGGGCTCTTTAGGGGGGTTCATAATAATGTACAACGAGAAGTATTCTCTAATTTAGTTCATGATTCTTTAAAAACTTTGATGGGTTCTCATAACATTAGGAGTTATGATACTTCTATAAAGGAGGATATTACATCAACAAGAGTTTGGGATAGTTTGAATCAAAGATTTAGAACTACTCTAAAAAACTTTGTAACCTACTTAGGGGAGGTAGTGCCCTTTAAAACTTTTGGTGCTGGGATTCTTCGTAGGGCTCTTACTAATGATTTATCTACATTAAGAAATAAGGATGTAGTATCTTTATTTAAAACATCTAAGATGGATGAATTAGTAGCTAGACTAAGCAAGCTAAATCCAACAGAAAGAGAGGTAATTTCTTTTGCTATAGAAAATAAGTTATCTTTAGATCCAAATAATTCAGATAACTCAGGAAGAGGAAAGTATATTGTAGAGAATAGCTGGGCTCGTCCAACAGAGTTATTAGAAAAAGTTTCTGTTTTAGATCGTTTTGGCAATTCAACCTCTATCTCTATTTCTGATTCTGGAAATATTGTAGGTGGGGTTTACCTAAATAATAATCATGCTTTTGAAGTTTATAAGGTAGATGGAACGGTAATTACCATACCTACTGAGAATAATTTAGAGAATACTTATACCCATAATAATATAAATAAAGGTATTTTATTAAATTGGTTGGGGCATACTGATTCTGTAATCTTAAATAGTGAATCTTCCGAGACCCTATTTGAGTTTGAATATGATTTAACTCAAGCTCCAAAAAATTATTATGTTTTTAAATTAGATAAAACTAGCACCTCTTCTACTATGCTTGCTTCTAATAAAAATAAAGGGTTGTTTAGTAAAAAATTAGTAAAGCAGGTAGACGCTGTATATGATTATGTTGAAGATCCTACTTCAGATGAGTTTAATACATATATTAGGCACCAAGCTATGCCCTGGAAAATATTTTATGTTTCTGAGAGGGACCCTATTTTGGGTTATTTATCTGATGAGTCTACTACAAATACTTTATCGTTTAAAAACTTTACTTTAGAGAAGTTATTATTAGAGTTGGGATACCCTGCATTTTCATCACAACTTCCCTCATATATAATAATAATTCCTACGAATAAGTTCTCATTTAATCCTGAGTATCAATTTTCAAAATTACAGGTTGATGGCTCCAATTTTAATAAAAGAAAAATTATATTTAAGCCTTCTTATAATGGAGGATTAATGTCTACAGGGCTAACTACTCCACTTAATAGTGAGTACTCCTTTAATTTAGGGAATACTGATATTAGAGGTGAATCAAATACTCAGGCAATAGAGTTTAATTTTGATCCGAATACCCCCCTGTTTAAAGATACTGTTAATTTTACTGATGGTATACCCGATTCTTTAACTGAGCCTGGAGTAAGAGAATTTTATGATGTTGTAGCTTCTCTTGATGATACCTATGATTTAAGTAGCAGCGGATTCTTAACAACTAAAGATGTATATCATAGAATGTCACCTACTGGGTTTTATTCTCTAACGCTAACAATACAAAATACTGATATATTAGATAATATATTAGCCTTGTTCGGGTTAGAATGGAGGACTATTTTACAACGAGACACAGTAACTACTGGAATAGGGGAATTAAAAGTTGAGGGAGAAGACCTCCCACTAGTAAATAATATACCTGACCCAGAACCCCCAGCAGGATTAATATAAAAGGAAAAATATACTAATGGCATTAGTTGCAAGAGGAGATGGAAGTGCTACAGTGGACATGGACCATGCCGCTGATAAAAACAGTGAATCGCAGCCCTGTGGGAATCCAAGTACATCTACCTCAGATAAATGTTCGGGGGATGTTTTTGTGGTAGATATTGGGGTGGTTAGGATAGATGATAAAATGACGAGTCACCCTACTCCTGCATGCCCTAATCATGCTCCTGTTTGCAACTCTTCCTCACATACTGTTTTTGCCAATAACAAAGGAGTCGCTAGGATAGGTGATACTTACGCAACATTAGTGCATAATATAACCGCTGTGGCGCAAAGCACTGTTTACGCTGGTGACTAAGTAAACAAAAATTAAAATAAATCTTTATTTTTCTTTGGGATAGCTAAATAAAGAAGAGGAAACTATTCCCTCAATTACTTAAGGAGTAAAAAATATGTCATTAGAAGTTACTAAGAATTTTGTAGATTCAATTATTAATGAATCAGCTTGGGCTAGAGTGGGCGTTTCCCCACTAAAAGAAGAGGTAGAGGTTGTTGAAGACTCTACTAAAACTGAAGAGGCTCCCCAGGAAGCAAAAGAAGTTGTTGAAGAGGAAGTTGAGACTTTCTGCTGTCCTCTTTGTGAATCTACTCTAAAAGAGGAAATTTCTGACGAGCTTCTTTCAGAGCATATCAGCAAGGTTATGGACGCAGTTTCAAAAGCCTCTGATGTACTTGAAGAAGACTCTGACGAAGACTCTGACGAAGAAGAGAAGTGAAAAGTTTAGGTTCTATTGCCGAAGATCTAATTCTTCAGGATATAGACGCTATTACTGAGGGCAAAAAACCTAGTCCTAATATTAACGCTATGTCCTCAAATGAGGATCCAAGTATACCTGATCTTAGTAAAGTTGAGGTTTCTTCTGATTTTATTTCCTCTATTTCTGAGGGGAGAACTCCTGCCGTATCAGTAGAAGAGCCTCAATCTATAGAGGCCCCACAACCTACAGAAGACAGGTTAGAGAAATTAATAGGGGAATTATCAACCCTCCTTAAAGAAGCAAAATCTCTATTAGTAGAAATGACTGGGGTAGGTGCTATCGGAGTAAACATGGCAGGAGGAGAGAACCAGGAGGAAGAGGAAAAGCCTAAAAAGAAATCTAAAAAGAAATCCAAAAAGAAACTTGATATACCTCCTACATGTTTAGATATTGATGAGCAAACAAATCATTTAGTAGAAGCATATATTAATAATATAAAAAATAGGAAAAGATGTGGATCTAATTAATACTATTAAGGCTTTAGAGGAAGCAAAGGACCCCGGCAGCGAAAAGACTGAAAAAGTTAAGTCTAAGAAATCTAGGGTTAGAATTTATGACACTATTGCTGATGCTTTGAAGGCTGGATCTTATGGACAGATCTTTTCCACAAAGGGGGCTGATAGGCTGTATGTCATTACCAAGCCTACTTGGGGAAGTAAAAGTCGCGCTGGGGGCAATACTAAGGTAGCAAAGGGCTTCACCCCAGGAAGCTCAACACCGTCCTCTAAGTGGGGCAGCGTTAAGAGTTATGCTGTTAGAACCATGAAAAAGCACGGCAAACAAAAAAGGGCCGTATCTACCAAAAAGCGGTCGAAGAAAGATAATTAATACAAGGAGCATAAGTAATGTTGTTAACAGATACATTTATTATTGAGAATTTACAAGTATTGTCAGAATCTAAATCTGCCGGTACAATGAAGATTAGTGGAGTATTTCAAAGAGCAAACGAAGCTAATAATAATGGAAGAATTTATTCTAAGCCCTTATTACAGCGCGAATTATCTAATCTAACCGAGGCTATTAAGAATCGTCGCCTCATGGGGGAGTTAGATCATCCAACTAATGAGACCGTAAGGTTGTCTAATGTTTCCCATCTAGTTACCAATCTTTATATGAAGGGGGATGAGGTTCTGGGAGAATCAGAACTTCTTAATACTCCTGCTGGTCTTACTGCTCAAGCTCTTATTAAAGCTGGTGTTAATGTAGGTATTTCTTCAAGAGGAATGGGAACTTTAACAGAGATTGAAGATGGTTCTAAGCATGTTAATGAGGATTTTAAATTAGTAACATTTGATTTGGTTGCTGACCCATCAACTAGAGGAGCTTTTCCTGCGCTATCAGAATCTACTCAAAGTACTGTAGATGATATTATAAAAAAGGTTTATCCTAAAGCACAAAAGGAGCGTTTATTTATAACTCTTCTTAAGGAGGCTATTAATGTATCGGAGGAAGAGGAACCAGATCACGATAAATTAAAGCAGGCCGATGACGAACAACTCGCTAAAGCAAAAAAGAAAACTAATAAACTTCTTAGAAAGCACGGTAGGGGTTCAGAGGCAGATGCCAGAGAAAAAGAGGGTGCTAAGGCACCAACCGAGAACTCATCAACTCTTTACTTAGTGGCGGGGAAGCTTCTGAAAGAAACCCAGTTGGATACGGAGCGACAAAAGAGGCGTGAGGCAGGGGAAGACCCACATCCTAACGATAGGAGAGGGGGCCAACTTACTACAGAGCCTTTAAAGAAGAAGCCTAAAACAACCAGAGGAGGGGTTCCAGGAGGAAGAAAAATTCCTGGGTCTGCTCAAAGGGCGGCTGAAGTTCCTGGACCAAACCAAACCTAACAAAAAGAATAAAAAAACACCCTTATTTTTTTTTAAATAATACATAATAATACCCGGAGGCATATATGTCAAAAAAAATGAATGATTTAGCCAGTTTACTCCCAGAAGGACTTTCTGAGTCTGCTATCACTGAGGTTGCAGAGTTAGTAAGTTCCGTTATTGAGGAGCAAGTTGGAGCTAAAGTGAAAGAATTAGAAGCTAAAGTTCATGGTTTTCTAAGATTTAAAATTGATGAGGTTAAAGATCATGCTTTATCTGAACTTCAGTTAGAGAACGAAACTTTTAAGAATGCTCAAATGTTTGAATCAATTAAAACTTTAATGACACTAGAACTTAATCAAAAAGATGAGGATAGTGCTGTGTCTGAAGTAGTTAAAGATAACAATGAGCTAGTAGAAGAAGTTAGTGTTTTAACTGATGAATTACGCAAAGCACTAGTTGAGTCTACTACTTTAGAAAATCAAGTAAAAGTTCTTTCTGATAAGATTAATTCTATCGGTGAAGAAAAAGAATCACTTTTAGAGCAGGTTTCTGCTTTAGAAGAATCCCAGGAGAAGCCATTTAAATCATCTGAGAAGGCTATCATGGTATCCGAAGTCTCAGAAAAAAATGAAAAAACTCATGTACCTAATGAGTTTTTAACCGAAGAGGTCATGAAGTTCATGCCCTTTAACAACTAAAACAGGTATATAAATAATGGAATATATTGATAATAGTTTAGTCGAAAAGTGGGCTCCTGTTCTTGATGGTCTTACTGATGATTATTCACGGCGCATGACTGCCCAACTTCTTGAAAACCAAGCAAAAAGTATTATTGCTGAAAAACTTGGTGATATGAATGAAGATGCTGGCGCAGGCACAACTACCGTAGGTAGGCTCGGAGCCTTCCAGAAATTCGCTTTCCCCCTAGTTCGGAGAATTTATCCCCAACTAATTGCAAATAGTCTAGTTGCTGTTCAGCCGATGAATGGCCCAGTATCTCAGATCTTCTATCTTGGTCATAACAGACAGTATGGTGATACTGCCCAAAATGTCTTCAGTAAGTATAATCTTACTTACAGGGGCTTGGAAACATCTAGTATTGGAGGCTCAGGTATTGATCTAGATACTGATGATGTAGATACTTCATCTCTACTTAGTACTTCTGCCGGTGGAGGATCACCATCAACTACGATGGGTGGTCAAATTGCTGGGTGGCCAGAGGCATCCTCAATATTCGGTTGGAATGTTTCTGCTGGTGAGGGTAAAACTGGTTCTGGTATTCCAGAGATTAATATTGAGATCCAACAGCAGCCCGTAGCGGCTCGTACTCGCAAGATGCGGGCTCTATGGACCCTAGAAGCGGCACAGGATCTTCGTGCTTATCATAACCTTGATCTAGAGCGCGAACTTACTGACCTTCTTGGTAGTGAGCTAAAGTTAGAGATTGATCGTGAACTAGTTGAAGATCTTCGCATGATTGCTTATGATGTCTCTACGACAGCTGCGGGTACTTTTGGTGGATTTAACCGGAATATGCTTGATCAGGCTAACAGTAATAACTTTGTTCTTAATCCTGATATGTCTGGTGCAGCATCATTTACTTATGATCATAGTGCTAACATAGCGGGGAACCCTCAAGGCGATCGCCATTTGTCGAATGTTTTCCTAGTTGATTTTGATTCTTCTTCTCTTGGTCTTTCTCCTCGCCATGTTGGTCAGGCTTATGCTAATCTCCTAGCTGCAATTAATTTTGCTAGTCAGGACATTTATAAGTCTACTTTCCGTGGTCCTGGTAGCTGGATCCTTTGTGCGCCTATCGTTGCAGCTATGCTTGAGTCTGCTGTAAAGCTTGAGGGTGGTATTCGCCCAGGTGATGGCCCAACCAACATATCCAAAGGCGGAATTGAATTTAAAGGCAAGTTCGCTGGTCGTTACGATCTGTTTGTTGACCCAATGTATCCTGAGGACGAAATCCTTATGGGCTACAAAGGCAACAACCCCATGGATGCTGGTTATGTATATGCACCTTATATTCCTCTCCAGCAACTACCCACCATCACGGACCCCAATACCTTCCAGCCCAGGAAAGGTATTCTTACCCGCTATGGTAAGGCTGCTGTAACTCCTGAGTCTCGGTTCTATCGGGTAATCCGCATTGTTGGTGCTACTTCCCCACTACTACGCCCCTTCGCTAATCCTCTTGCGGATAATGGCGGTTACTAGACTCTAACTAATAACTAAGAAATAAAAGGGGCTTGGAGTTTTTTGCTCCAAGCCCCTTTTCTTTTACCCTATATAAAATAGCTATGTATAAATATAAAAGCACTTGTAGATTTAAAATGCTAATATTTGTTAATAACAATATATTAGAGATTAGACCTAATCAAATTATTACTAGGGAAACCCCCCTTAGACATGAATTATTAAGAGAAGTAAAGGGGCCAAGTGAAAAATCTAAAATAGTTCAGCCTAAAAAAAAGAAGAGGGTTAGTATAGACTCTTCTCCCAAAAAGTCACATATACCCCTATCTGATTTAACAATAGTTAGCAGTAATGACAACGCCAATTAAGCCACAATTAAGTACCTTTGGAGACTCCTTTACCTCTCCAGAAAAATATTCCAGTAAGAGTAATGTCCTTGGGGCTACAGATACCGCAGGAGAAATTAAAGACTCTAAGCTAAATGTAGCCTCCCCCGCAGACGCGATAGAGTTTACAAAGTTTGAGGAGTCCGCAAAGAATTTTATTTTATCCAGACTAGGATTTCCTGTAGTTAGGGTAGAACTAACCCCCTATCAGCTTAAGTCCGCTATTGATGAAGCAACCTCTAAATTTGCTTATCATGCGCCTTTATGGACAAAGCAGATGGCGGTAATGAAGATTACTGCTGGTACTAATATTTACGAGTTGCCTGCACATATTTTAAATAATTTAGAATATGTTGTTTATAAAAAATCTTTACTTTCAATTCAAGCTCAGGCAGGAACCTTAGAGTTTGATTTCTTTATTAAATATTTCCAAGATAACTTCTTATTTAATGATTTTGCTGTGGGAGACTTTTTATTACTACAGCAACACCTTGAGCAGATTAGAAAAGTTTTAGGTCAAGAGGGTACTTGGGATATTGTTAATAATAAATATTTACAACTCTATCCTGTACCTCAAATGGCAGATGATCTTATCCTAGAGTATAGGGCTGTAGATTCTGACACCATCCACCCAGAGTATAGAAACTGGATACATAAGTATGCTTTAGCAATTTCTAAGGGGATTTTAGGTGAGGTTAGGGGGAAGTATTCCACGCTACCGTCCCCTGGTGGCGGAGCTACTCTAAACGGGGCTACCCTAATTCAACAATGTACTGAAGAAAAAAAACAACTAGAGGAATCCTTGTTTACTGAGATGGAGGAGCCTCCAGCATTCACAATGTTCTAAGTTATGAGTAAAAATTATAAAGTTACTACTAATGTTCCTCCGATCCCAGAATTAGATGGGGTAGTAGATAGCGAACTAAACCTTTTTGATCCTAACAACCCAGATATTGCGCTATTTAATTTAGTGGATGATGAGCAGATTAGATTAAGTGGATCTAAAATCTTACTTTATAAGTATTATCAAAGTGAGGATTTTGATCCTGTATATATGGAGGCTAGAAATAAGCCTATCGCTAAAGAACCCGTTGTAGTTTATGGACACTACGAACCAAAAGTATTAGAAGAAAATTTAACCCAGTTTGGAATTGAGTTAACTAATGACCAGCTATTTATTTTTAATAAAAGTTATATTGAGAGGGTCGCAGGTAGGGGCCTAATCCCCGGAGATGTAGTGATGCCCAAATTCCAAAATCAGAAGTATGAAATTTTTCAAGTACAGGAAGATAGTTTTGAGGCATATGGAGTATATCATCTAGCTTGTTCCGCTAGGCTACTTAGAGATTCTGAGGATGTTCAAGACACTTTATTAACCAAAAAAGCCGATGATTTAGACCCGTATTTAGAGAGGGATGTTAGATGACTAATAACTTTATTGAATCCAGTACAAGTAAAAATATAGACGATTTCTCCGCACAATCTAAGTATATTGGAACCATTAGAGCCAGAGAGTTAATTATTTCTGCTACTAGAAAAAAGAATTTTATTAGTTCTGTTTATAGGGAGACATTAAAATCAATAATTCAAATATTTAGTGATTATTCTTATCTAAATTCTGAGGGTAAGTCCGTCCCTATTAAATGTATTCATTCAAATCCAGAACGAACTATTGCAAAACTAAAGCAAGAGACTAATATTATACTGCCAATAATCTCTGTTAGCCAAACTACCTCTAATAGCCAACTAGAGCGTAGAAAGTATGACGCTTTAATTATTCAAGAGAAGGTCTGGGATGAAAAAAAACAGAGGGCTTATAGGGTTGTAAGTTTAGCCCCAAAAGAGGTAACTATTATTTATACCATTAATGTGTGGTCTAAATATAAATCTGATTTAGATCAAATAACAGAACAAATTAGATTAGAGTTTAATCCTGCTAAAAGGGTGGCCACCCCATTTAATCAATACACTAAAGCCTTTTTAGCTGATGAGGCTGATGACTCAACCTCAGTAGTTTCTGATAGAGAGGAAAGATTATTAAGAAAAGTCTTTACTGTTGAGGTTGAAACATATATCCCAACCCCTAAATTCCTAATGACCTCTACGGGGAAAATAGAAGAGTGGAACTATGAGGTTATTTCAGCTAAATAGCTACTTTTCCCAAAAAATATTCTCAAAAACCGTTTTGATTACGGGTACATACTTATAGTTAGTGAGCAAAATAATGAAATTAATCAAAAACGAAAGTTTACAAGGCATTCATGTATGTCTTTTAACTCCTGGCGGCTCAAGATTTTCTTGGTTAAAGCCTCAGGAGCGGGTAGTAGTCCCAAATAATGCAGTCTCAAAGCAAGCCCAAACCCTTCATCGGCGCAAAAGACTAAAAATAACTAACTATTAATAGGAGAATAATATGCCAACATATGTAAGCCCAGGTGTATATGTAGTAGAAAACGATATTTCGGATTATGCAGTATCAATTAACTCGTCGGTTGTTGGTATTGTAGGTTTTGGTTCTAAAGGCCCAGTAAACAAAGCAACCCTAATTACTTCTCCACAAAGACTTGTTGAGACTTTTGGAGAGCCCTCTGAATCCCTTTATGGTCAAGGTCTTGAGGGTGCTATGGAGATTTTAGAAACCACAAACTCACTTTACTTTGTTCGTGCTGCATCCTCAACAGCAACTGAGGCTTCAGCTTTGGTTAGTATGGGCGCTTGCCCAGCCATAGAACTTGCAGATGTTAGTGCTGGCATGACACAGCATCTTTATCTTGAGGTTCAGGTAAAAGATAATGATGGTACAAATAAGTATACTTCACCAAAAGCTTTTACTATTCCATCTGGTACAGTACCAACCTCTTTAGGAGTCTCTGGCCAATCATATGCTATGCTAAAGGGTATTGGGTCTGGAGAATTGGCAAGTGATCATTTTGGTGTAGTTACTAATGGGACTACCAACTGGTTAGTTGGTTCATATGCTGGAGAAAATGCTACCTTGGAAGTATCTGCTTGGGGTACTAATGGTGGTGATACCTCTGCTATCCTAGGAGAAGTGGCTCCTAACTCCTTGACTGCTCTTGCTGATGCTTCTGGTGTAGCTGCTAGAGGTACTACTTTTGCTGGGGCTGACGCTTCTGGTATTGGATATTTGGCTGAATCTCTTTGGCCTGGAGAGGGTTACAATTTAAGTACTTTAGCCTCTGGTAGGGTAGTAGGAAACTCAGTTGAGATTGATAATATTGGGGGGCCACACTCTAATCTTACTGTAAATGATGGTGGGGCGGCAGGCGAAGTATTTAAGGTATCTTTCCTAGACGGAATTGGAACCTATATTGAGGATCAGATTAGTACTGGAACTACCAACGCTAAATCTGATACGATTATGGGGCATTTGGTTTCTGGTACTAGCATGGCTGATTTTACTAACAGTAAGCTTTCCACTTATGATAGTTATTTAGATCTAATGCATGCCGGATTAGAAACCTCTGGTTCCTTTGGAGGTACAGATATGTCTTGTTCTGGTGCTAGATTTATTAAGCTTGTAAATGGCTCTTACTCTCTTGCTGATGGTGATAATGGAATGGGTACTGGGTCTGTAGGTGATGATGGGGTTACTGACAATGATAGCCTGCTTATAGGAAATGCCGCCACAGAACCTAAAGAAGGTCTTTATGCTTTAGACGATGATCTACTTAATATTTCTGTTGCTTTAGTCCCAGGTGTCCCAGAACAAAATGTTCAAAATGCTCTTGTTACTTTGGCAGAAGCAAGCCAGAACTTTATTGCACTAGTAGCTCCTCCTGAAGGGGTTGGTAATGCCCAAAACGCTATTGATTGGAGTAATGGACTTGATGAAAGTAGAACGGCTGCTATTAATAGTTCTTATGCTGCTATTTACTGGCCTTGGGTAAAGACCTATAGTGTTTGGGATAAGATTGATAGGTACTTAGATCCTGCAATTTTTGGTGCGCGACAAATGGTATACACGGATAGCGTAGCAGACCCCTGGTTTGCCCCCGCCGGTTTTGTTCGTGGTCGCCTCACTAAGCCAACAGAGGTAGAAGTCAAATTGAACCAAGGTGATAGAGATGCCATGTATAGTGGAGGTAATGTAGTTAATCCTATTGTTGCTTTCCCCCAACAAGGTATTACAATCTTTGGACAAAGAACTACACAAAGAGATCCAAGTGCTTTGGATAGAATTAATGTTAGAAGAATGATGATTCTTATTCGTAAGATGATCTTGGCTTCTACTAGACGATTAGTTTTCGAGCCCAACGATGCCATTACTTGGGAAAGAGTTTCTAATATAATTAATCCAATGTTATCGGATATAAAAAACAGACGAGGTATTACGGAGTTTAAAGTTGTTTGTGATGAATCAACTAATACCCCCCTCAGAATTGATAGAAATGAAATGTGGTGCAAGGTTATTATCAAGCCCACAAAAACAGCAGAAATGCTTATCTTTGAGGTAAACCTAACCTCACAATCTGCGAAGATATAAGAACGGAGAAATAATAAATGCCTAACGCAAAACCACTTTATAAAGACGAATTCTTTGAGTTTACTCCTGGTGAGGGGCTCCCTGTAATTTCAAATCAGCTTGATTCTATTAGAGCTTATCAATGGGAAATTCGTTTCCTTGGATTAGATGATGTAGATGTAAAATTTCCTAAAGAGCTTACTTTGGCGGCCAAACAAGTTGGTCAACTAGGGTTTAGTGTAGAAGATATTGAAGTACATCGTGTAAATGACAAAGTATTCTATCCTGGAAAAGCTTCCCCAGAAGAACTAGTCGTTACTTTTGATAACCTCTTTAAAGCTGAAACAGGCGTGGATCTTTGGAGATGGTTTAAGAAGATTTATGACCCCACTACAGGAGAATTTACTTCGGGCCAAAACAGTAGAGTAGGTGGACCAGACGGCAACTTTAAAGTTCCTAAGGTTGAAGTTATTCAGTTGGATAATAAAATGGCACCCCACTCTGTAATTGAATTATATGGTGTCTACCCCAAATCTTGGAAGGGCGCTGAACTTAATTATTCTACACAAGAATTTCATACTGTAGAAGTAAACTTCCGCTACGATTTCATGAATGTGGATCAATACAAGATTTAAGTTAAATACTTTCTAATGTACAAAAAGCCCAGCCTGGACTATTCTGGGTTGGGCTTTTCTTTACTATAATTAAATATGGACTTTTTTAAAGAATTACTAACTAGTTACTCCCTTATTAAGCAGCGCAAGTTTACGCTTTCCTTATGTGAGGAGGAGGCGGGGGGTACTGTAGCGAAGCCGAACCCTTACCGGGAGTACGCCGTTGATGTGCAAAAAGCGTTTGATGCTGCCTTGAAGGGAGAGGACCAAACGAATCAGGGAAACGGGAAAAATTTAGATTTTGTGGCGCAAAAAAACAAAAAAGAGAATGGGGATGACGAACTAACGGGCAAAGTTCTTATTTCAGGAAGTAATCTTCGCCAGATGTCCTTGTTTCCCGCGCAGTTTACTAATCTTATTAAACAAGACACCCCAGGAAGTAAGGGATATAAACTGTTAGCGGCTTGGGCTGGTGGGGAGGGGGGTGACAGCAATTCTACAACAAAAACAGGAGACGATGATGAAGCTCTGCCCCCAATTACTCCAGCAGAAGCGGATGCTCTAGAGTTAGAAAGAAAAAAAGAGGAGTCTCAATTAGGGGAAGCTTATAGCGAGGAATTAGATAAGTTTGTAGGGAAGATTAGAGACGCTTTGTGTAAAATTGTGGAGACTCCTAGACTTTGGGCGGGCGCGGAAGGTGTGGTGTTTAGTTGGTTGGGTAGGACATCTGGGAAGATGCCCAATCCCAATAAAAAAGATGGCCTACCAGCTGGTTCTAGGTGTGATAATGCTTCTAGTGCCATTAGAGGAAACAAGAATTCTCTTGCTGCTAAATTGGCTCAATCAAGAGGGCAAACGCCAAAGAAGAAATATCAAGTCAAATATGGTGAGACAGAGGGGGGGAAGAAGAAGGGGTATAAGTATACTACTGCATCTCCAGATACTCTAGAGGAGTCCGCAAAAAGATTATCCCAGATTTTAGAAATAATATCAAAAGATGGTTGGGCGAATAATAGGGAAAACAGAGAAAAAATTTCTAATTGGATTGTAAAAACTCCAAGAGGAATTTTAATTAAACCTAAGAAAAATAGCTCTGATGGGATTCTTTTTCCAACCCCAAAACATGAAAAGGGGAATGATTGGCTTACAGACATAGTGAGTTTTGCCGAAAGAGAGATGGATGCTTATTACGCCGCCAAGAATAAGGATCTAGATGAAGAAAATAAAGAAAAACCTATTAAAATCCCAGAATCTAGTATTATTGGTCTTTCTTCTGGAGACTTAAATGATGTCAGGGGTAAAGTTTTAGAGATATTAGATGTGGTTCTTTCACTTGCGGCTCAGGGGAAGGTGGATAAGGCTATTGAGAAAGTTAAAGAAGATGTGTTGCCTAAATATGGTTCTAAATTAGATGAAGCTTTTGAACTGTACGGGGCCGAAACCGGCGGTATTCCTATGGATGTGGGGGGTATGGAGAAGGCTGGTCTTGGTAAAGAGCTTCATGATCTGGTCGGTAAGATGAGTGTGCCTGCCGTAATGAAGAAGATTTTAAAAGAACATGTTAGACTGGGCAGAGAGGGTTTAGTAAGAAGAATTAATGCTGCGGACGAAGAGGTTAGTGTTGATGTTGTTGGGACGAAAACGGGCCCAGGTATTAAAGCAGATACTAGAGAATATTACAAAACGAAGGAGGGCAAACGGAGAGCGTTAAAATCTCAAGGATTGACAGATGATTTGCTTGATAGGCATATCAATAGTTCTGTTACGCAAATAGCAGTTTCTAAGAAGAATTATATAGGAGATAGAGATACTAAAGCTGGAGAAGGGACTGCTTATAGTACTATTAGGTTCCTAACCGGTGAAGTCTCAGATGAAGCCGAGGTAATTAGAAAGAGGGGCCAAGATAAAGTAGATGATAGTTTTAATAACTCTAAGCTGGGGGAGAAGGCCAAAAGGGAAGCGAAGGAAGCTTATGCTAAGGCCCAGGAAGATTTAAAAAAGATTTCAGATACTTTTCACAATTTACGAGCCGCAAATATATCACCTAGTTATGATGGGGCTAATTTAACACCAGAGGAGGCACGAAAAGCGGCGGTTCATGCTGTAGTTAATAGTTGGTCCGCTATCACTTCTGAACTTGAGGACTTTGCTGAGGGTGAGTACACGGGGTTGTTCCTTTCCCACCTTGATCTTCAAGAAGCTGCGAAAGAAGATGATAGTTTTTCTGATGTTATGGAAGCGGCAGAAAAAGAGGCCATAGCAAGCACAATACAAAATATTGAATCTCCTGAGGCCAGGGCTGCAGTGGTTGGGATGATGGCATATAGTCACTCTGCTGTTGTTGAAGAAACATTAGTAGAATCTCAATTTCTTCATACTGATCAAGGAAGAAGTAGAAGAATTTTAAATGATCAAAATGATTTAGCCAATGGAGTATTGGAGGCAGCTTTAGGTGACCCAAGCAATGTTAGTTGGTCTGGTTATACATTTACTATTAGTAAGGAGGGAATCCCTATGAGTAAAACTAATTTTGAAAGGCACCATACTGAAGTAGCAGGGGAAGAGAAAAAAGCAACTACTAGAACCACTACTCATATGATGCATAGCTACTTAGAGGATATGGATATACAACCTGAAAAAGCGGAAAATTCTAGTAAAATTTATAAGTTATTTAAAGTTCAGCAAACTTTAATGGAAGAACTATTTAAATCTATTAACTAAACCAGTATAATTTAGAAACCTCCTTAGCTATTAGATTATCTAATAAATAAACACAATAATATTTTACTGCTATAGATCTTATATCCTTTATAAGAATATGATTAATATGATCTGGAAATACTCCTTTAGGTATTATACATAATGTTTTTTGTCTATCTTGCTGGTATATTACCATAGGTACTTTATTTGCTTTTATTGAATCTCTCTCACATTGATTAATAAATTTCCAAATATCCGAGTTATAATTAAATAGGCTAGTTATATTTTCTTTATTGTACCCCTTCTTACATTCTATACAAAACCTAAAGTTTTCTGGGGTAATTAAATCACCATGTATTTTTAAATGATCTGGTAGGGTGTGGGTTGTAGCAAAAGCACCACTCCCAGGACTTCTACTAAACTCTTTTGTTTCAAAAACCCCATTTAATATTTTAGCTATCTTTCTTTCAAAGGTGTTGCCTTTAGTGCGGCTGTTTGTTCTCTTTTTTGATGTGCCCCTTTTTAGATTGCTTAAATCATAAGAATCTTTCATAATAATTTTTCCTTTGCTCTATAATAGACCATGGAAAATACCGAAAGTACAGATAAATTAGATGTAGACAATTGGGATATCAAAGCCGAGGATAGGTCTCGTAACAGAATGAAGCTTAAAATTAAGCTTAGTGCTGATGAGGCGCAGTCGTATAAAAATTATCGTGATGTTATCAAGCCTGAAGATGTTTCTGATGATCAGTTTATTAAAGCAGTATTTTTGACAGGTCTTGAAGCCCTACAATTTAGAATTTTAGAGGAATTAAAATCAAAAGCTGAGTCCGAAGGTCTATCATCTAGTGGCGTTGATGTTCCCGAAGCTAACTTGGAGAGCGCAGAAGTAAGTGCCCCAGGTGATATTGAAGTTATTGAATGAGTTACCAAATAAAGTTCCTAAAGAAAGAGAACGACCTAAATAAGCTTCTTAAATCCCAGAAAAAATACCCTGGGACTTTTTGTTTATTATTTGTTTCTTTGTGGGATAAGCTAAGTAATGAGTTAGTTTCCTCTTTACAAGAGAAGTATGGAGAAAATGAGGAAGGAACTTCAATTTATATTTTGGACAGTTTTCATACTCCCCACTCTTTTGTAATATACAATACTACTAAGCTTCCTCATCTTGTTTCTCATAAGAAGAGGTCTCTTAAAAAAGAAGACCACTTATCTAGAATTTATCGGTTCTTTGGGTTATAAATCCCCTGTTTTCTTTTTGTGTAAATATCTATTTTTTCTAAGTATTTTTTATTCTTAGAGTATAACATCTTTAGATTATTTATAATGACAGTTGTGAAGTAATTAAATGCGCTGCCCCTATCAGACGAGAAGTTTTTTAATGTTTTTAGGATTAATAAGAAGCACTCCTGTTTTGCATCATCCTTTTCCATCGTAAACCCAAAAGATTCAAAAATATTTTCTATTAACACATCAAAGGTTTTCATTAGTTCATCTTCATGCAGCTTAGGGTTATTAAGATATGCTTTGATTAACTTTTCAAACTCCTTATTGTTAATATAATTAGACACACTTTATTATAGTATTATGGTTAAGTTAGAAGATCTTTATTTTAATTCTAACTCTAGTGGTGGCAGTACTTTATGCTCAGATTGCTCAATTCTAAGTAAGAATAAGCCTGCTCATTCTATTATGGATTTTGAGGGTCAGGGTACTTGCGATATCTTGTTCATCTCAGGGTCAGTAAGATACCAGTACGGTGAGTCTAGTGCCTTT
>Ga0080013_1000532_pt1 | contig 54135 bp, 79 predicted proteins | sample ETNvirenome_6_85_FD_69236 | JGI IMG/M metagenome (GOLD analysis project Ga0080013, IMG submission 69236) | Marine viral communities from the Pacific Ocean - ETNP_6_85 (SPADES assembly) (version 2) | ecosystem: Environmental > Aquatic > Marine > Oceanic | place: Pacific Ocean | collected 2013-06-19
GATGGGGTGGATGATTGTCTTAACCTTGACGGATTAACCTTCACGACCAGTTCGGCGAATTACTCTTTCACATGCTGGGTTAAAAGTTCAGACAGCACAGCCGACAAGCGCATTTTCGGCGTTCATTCATCGACATCGAGTGACAGGATCAATATATACTGGGAAAACGCTTCGCTGAGATCATACACATCAGACGGCGCATCGACCAACACGTTTGTTGTTGGCGATGTTAGCTTGGACGGGGTTTGGTGCCACTTTGCGTTGACGGTTGGTTCCGGCACATCCGCAAAATTTTATATCGACGGGCAATTGGTCGGCACAGATACGCAAATAGATATCGATATGTCCGCTTGCGATTCATTTATTGTAGGTGCCGCCTACGACGAGAACGTCGTGACTACCCTGGCGGCAAACATCTGCCACTTCGGTGTGTGGCACGACGAGCTGTCCCAATCTGAGATTCGCGCATTGATGACGGCTAACACTTACGCGGAGGCAATCACCAAGGGTGGCTCAACCCCTCGCGCTTACTACCTGCTCGAAGCTGACGCCGACGATTCAGTGGGGACTCAAGACGGCGCACTCACAAACGGCGCTGTAATTGTAGGCGACCGCGCCCGGCTCCCTAATGGTTACGACCTCACAGGCAATCAACTAAACGCTGTCCCATTTTCGGGCAGGGCGTGGGCGGGGGACGGAACCGGGGACAAGATTGTATGTGGAACAGCTCTTGGTGATGACCTGGGCGACAACTATTCGGGCTCATTCAGTGTCTCATTTTGGGCCAAAAATAGCGAGAACGACGGATCGAATAACGACGGGGTGCACGAACTAAATGGTGCCGGGGCAAGCAATCACGGAACACATGCCGCGTACTATTTCAACTCAACCATTCGCTTCGCGCTGGATGGCAATGCGTGGTACCGTGCTTGCGATTTGGTGGGCGTCGAGTGGCACCACTTCGTGATGGTCTACACTGCTGGCTCAGAATCGGATTCAAAGGTTTACATCGACGGGCTTGAAGTCTCGGGCACCACCAGTGGAACGTTCCCCGCTGCGGCTGACTTAGATTTTGCTGGGGACACGCTACATCTCGGGTTGCACTACGACGCTACGACAGATCTAAACGGCTCGATCGCAGACTGGAAGTTCTTCAAGATTGCGCTGACGGCAGCGCAGGCTCTTGAACTCTACGAGGTTCCTGAGCAGGTTCTCCCCACAGGTGCGACAGCGGCAAACCTCCGGTCATGGTATCCGTTGGCTGACTACGATATTGCATCGGCCAATAACTTGAACGGCCTGTATGTGCAGGACTCCGGCGCTCTTGGTGCCCCTGGGCTGTGTACCAATGGCGGCATGGAGTTCAGCCAACCCAACATCCCCCAGCTCGGGCTGCGGTCTAGTTCGTCTAGGATACTCTTTGATGGTTCTGACGACAAAGTCACCGTTGCAGCCAACGCTGCAATCGATGGGCTCTTTGGGGCGGGCGGCTCGGTGTCGGCTTGGATTATGCCGTTCTCTGACGGTGAAAGTAGCGAGGGTAGAATTGTCGATACAACGGATGGCAGCGGGTATAAATTTGATGTGAGGCTAGAGTCGGCTGGCGTTTGCGGACTCAATTTTTATCACGTGTGGACTGCCGCCGATGGTGACTGGAAGACCTCCTCGACCACCGTGAATATCGGATCTTGGAATCATGTAGCCGTCACCTACAACGGTGCGGCTTTTGGCAATGCTCCAGTATTCTATGTGAATGGTTCGCTTGTCGCGACAACCGAAAACACCGGACCTGGGAGTGGGGAGTCCATCGAGGCAGATAATGGCATAAAGGTTATCGGCAACAATTCCCCACAAAGCAGGACCTTTGACGGGATCATCAGTGAGGTTGCCTTCTACAAAGGCACCATCCTAGACGCTGACGCTATAACCGTTATGTACAATTCTGGGATTCAAGGCTTTGACCTCCTGTCCGATTCTGGGAATTACGATAATTCAGGGGACGTTGATGGATGGTGGAAGCTCGACAACCCCGTGACGATTCAAGACCTCACAGCAAACGACAACGACGGCACCGTTGCAGGCAGTCCCAACATGGCGACTGTCCCAGAAGGAGACACAGCAGGCTTGTCCGTTTTTGGGACTCTCACGAGCAAGCGGCCTTGGAACGGTGTCGCCGGGGTTGTTGGGTACCAAGCTCAATACAACGTGCTGTGGGGCAATACTGCAACCCTGCCGCATATCGCCCTAGGTACAAACCTATGGACGATCTCGCTCTGGTTTAAGATTCGCAAAAGCGGAACGGTAGACAACGGACGCATCTTTGATTTCTACGACGGCCAGGGTGTGGTTGCGCATGTGCAGGATGCCGACGAGTTTAAGATCTATCTGAAAGGTGCGAGCGGTACACCGACAGCGGTGCAACATACAATGACGGACGCCCAGATGTATGACACCTGGGTTCACCTCGTTGTGAGAAGAGAAGCGGCGGCAACGTTTAGCTTTGTTTATCATCCGCTCGATCAAACGGCTGTTACTATTTCAGATAGCACCGGAACCGATGCGGGCTCTATGACGCCTGACAACAACATCCCGTTTGTTTTGGGCGGCACATGCGCAGCGTCAAATCAACGCGGCACCAACTCAGGTGCGGGTCTTGCCGATGTCCGTATCTGGGACGCTGAGTCTATCAGCGATGCGCAAGTTAACGCGCTCTACGAGAGCGGTGCCAGAATGCTTAGAGGAGATTCATAATGGGACAGTGGAGCTGGACCTATATGCTAGTCCCATTATCGGACTTAGAGAACGAGTTGCCTACGCGGCGCTTTGATTGGATCGAGACAGACGAGGACGGCAATCAAACCGACGTCCGCGCTACGTTTCTAAACTCTGGGTGCTGTAGGAAATGTGGGCTTGGCGCAAAGAGCGACACGTACCAGATCTTTAAGTGCTCTGACTTGAGCTTTATCGATGGAGACCCTCAAGCGTTTCTCAATTTAGGATACACGTTGATGAGTCAACTAGAGGCATCAGATTGGGTGGGGGCTTTACCGAAACCGGACGAAGGCTAATGGAGGAGCTAGCGCAACCAGCGGGGACGGCAGCGCTTGTCGGGGTTGTGATGGCTCTGATCAAGGTTGTTGAGAAACAGCTAGCAAAGAAAAACGGCGGTACTTCCTACACTAGAATAGTTCTGCTTGAGAATGAGGTCTCTGATCTCAAAGCAGATCTCAAAATGCTAATAGAGAAAACTAACGAGTTTCACAAACAGTTCTGCGAGTTTCGCGAGGACGTTCGTTTGCAGTGGAAAGCTGAAGAGACTCGCAAAGAAACTATTCGTGAATTGAGGAGGTCTCAAAATGGGAACGGGCAAGCAGGGTTGGAAAACGACTGAGTTCTGGCTCAACGCTGTGGGCGTTGTGGCTGGTGTCATAATGGGATCTGGCGCATTCGGCGACAGCCAATGGACGCAATTGGTGGGTACTATTCTCGCAGCGGTCTGCGGCGCTAGCTACACGCTAGGGCGCAGCATGGTTAAGAGTAAAGAGGTTTTGGGCTCTGCTCACGTCGAGGGCGAGCTAGCAAAAAAGTCCGAGTCGCAAAAAGAGACATAGAGCGGCGGGTCAGTGATGCGCTTTCTGTTGCCGATAGCTTTGCGCCTGGGTCAGGGCGCTTTGTGCTGGGCGCGGGTTTCGATGGCTCTGTCGGTACTCTTAGTGCTGACGTTAGCACACGCATTTCTGAGACCGTTTCTCTTTTTGCTAATTCTCATATTGATACAAATAAGGAATGGGGAGCGCTTGCGGGACTAAAGGTCAGTTGGTGAGATACGAGATCGACAAGTTGATGCGGGAGCTAATCGATCTCGTGTGCAAATTGGCACACAGCCAAGATCCAGAGGACCAGGTCACGCTGCGTTCACTCATTCACTACAAACTAGACCGTATGAGGGAGTCTCAAAATGGGAAATCTAACAGCTAACTTCTCAGATTGGGAATTTGCTTGCAGCGGGAAGTGCAACCCTGCGTGTTTAGCCTCGACTATGGCTCCTGAGTTCATGTCAAAGCTGCAATCTCTGCGGGATCTCGTAGGACGTAGCATCAAGATCAACAGCGGTATCCGTTGCAGCTACTACAACACCACGATCCCAGGCGCGGCGCAGCACTCGTGGCACATACCTCGCGACGGCATCTGCTGCGCGTCCGATATTAGGACAAGTCCCACACGCGAGGACGTACTAGCCCTCTATGCTGCGGCTGACTACCTAGGGTTTCGCGGAATAGGACTTTATGCGGGGCGCATCCACGTAGATATGCGCCCAACAAAGCGTGTTAGGTGGATTGATAAAGGTTGGTCCTGGGCATGACTAGAAAGCGCGTCCAAAAAATCGTTTTTGTGACGGACGCGCACGTCCCATATCAGGACACGGTAGCTATGAAGCTACTTCATAAGGCTATTCGCAAATTGAGACCGGACATTCTCTGCGTGCTGGGCGACTTTGCGGATTTCTACTCTGTCAGCGCCCACGATAAGAGCCCAGATCGCAGAATCGGACTGGCTGATGAGGTAGCTGCGGTGCGATCTGAGTTGTCGCGTTTTGAGAAACTCAAGATCAAGCGCAAAATCTTCATATCCGGCAACCACGAGAACCGACTAGAGCGTTACATAGCTAGCAAGGCTCCTGAGCTGTTTGGGTTTGTCTCAATTTCGGACTTATTCGAGCTTGAAAAAAACGGTTGGGAATATGTGCCCTATAAAAAGCACATCATGCTAGGCAACCTTGCCGTATCTCACGACTATGGGAGCGCAGGACAGACAGCCCACCGTACAGCGGCGCAGAGATTAGGGGCCCCCGTCGTAATTGGGCACACTCATAGGGCTGGCACCGTGTCTAGGCGCAGCATTGATGGTGGTCTGTTGATGTCTGGGATGTTTGGGTGGCTCGGGGACGTGTCTCAAATTGATTATGCTCACAGCGCACAGGTCTCAACGGACTGGGTGTCCGGTTTTGGGATTGGTTACCTTCTCAATTGCGGCACTGTGGTACTAGCTCCCATTCCTGTTGTGGGAAATCGCTGCATTGTAGAGGGGGAGTTGCTGGAGATCTCGAAATGAGAATTCCCAATTCGATACAATTAGGTGGGCACACTATCACGATTCATTTTCAAGCCGACTTGATGACCTTCTCTGAGGCTTATGGTCTCTTTGATCCTACGAGTCTCAGAATAATCATCGATAAGGATGCAGATCCCTCGATTCAAAATGAGACTTTTTGGCACGAGGTAGTCGAAGCGATATGCTTTTTTACGGAGGCTGAACTAGACCATAGCAAGATCCAAACGTTTGGCGTTTTGCTACACCAGATCTCAGCCTCACTGGGGGCTGATGATGAGAATAGAAAGAAAAAGAAGCGCCGTTAGGAGCCTGACCTGGGGGGTGTTTTCCTCGTGTGTTATTTTGGGACTGTCCCAGACCTTAGATCTTGAGGCTTCGCTCTGGTCTCTAGTCTGTATCGATACGGGAACCAGGGTGTTGGCTTATTACCTACACGATCGAGCGTGGGCTCTGTCTCGTTTTGGGATTAAGCCGGCGCGCGTCTATCTCTGCCCTACTGCTAGGGATCAATTCACGAGTAAACATCTCTAGACGTTCAAGCTCTGCGCCTCTTTGAGGTAGGAGTGCGGGATCGGTTAGCTGTATCGTTTCGAGACAGCGCAGAATCTCTTCGAGTTCGTGCATCTCTGTCTGCTCCGTAGGTGTAGAGGTTCAAGCCCCCTACACCTATCAGCGCGATCCCAAAATAGGAAAGTATTTCATATGTCACGGAGCCGATTTCTCAGCTCTTTGGACTTGTTCACCGCAGCTTTTAGATCCCGCCTAGCATACACCGCAGCTTTAGCGATCTCCTGCTCTGCTAGGCTCTTAGACTCTGCGTCAGTCTTTAGCCCCTGACCGGGCCTGTAGTCTCTTCTGTGGTGTTTTTCAGCGACGTCTAGGTGATGACTCACACTAGGTGAGAAACCCCCCTGATCGGCTGTCATAGACGCCGCGCCTAGGTTGCCTTGCTTCAAGTCTTGACCTAGCAGATCGGCGGCTTCTCGCATGTCTGCAACTCGCCCCTCTGACTCATCTAGTTTTGATGAGATATATCTCTGCCTTTCTTGCCTATCTTTGTTTAAGTCTCGTTCTGGGATTTTTTTCTTATTCCAAAAAGCCATCTCTATTCTCCCCGTATTTTTTTAAAACCTCTTGAGCACACAGAGAGAAACCCCCACGTATTCAAAAAGGCAAAGATCCAGATCCAATCATTCGCAAAATCGGACCCGTAGTTTGATTCTAAAATATTGTAGAATCCGAAGAGTCCTCCAATGAGGAGAGACCCCACGAACAACATCACGAAATAGGCTACAATCTTGGTCATCGACCGTCCCCAACTAGGCCGATAGTCAAAAATCTCAAAATGGGACGCCACCACGGCGCTTTAAAGAGTAGCAACGCTTCTTGGTTTAGCTGCGTTTCCACTTGTTTCAAATTGCGAAACGTAGCTCTCAGCTCTTGCACGCTCTGACCTAGGGCCTGGCTGATCTCTTGCGACTTCTCACAGTCTTCAAGAGCTACCCGCTTCCCGTAGTTAGCCATCAAGCCAGCGGCACCGGTTCCCGCTGTCTCAATTTGAACCAAGAGTTTTGTGATCTGCTCTCTGTCCGATTTTGCTACATCGTACGCTGTTTGTTTCCTGCTCATTTGAGGGCCCTTTCGATCAAACTGTCTATCCAAGCTCTGTCTAGCTCTGTAAGCATCGTCCATGTCTGCAAAAGTTTTGATTCCTCTGGCAATTCCTCTACAGGTTCCTCCCCCATGATCTCAGTTTGAGACGTGTGGTTTTTTGAGTGTCTACCCAGGACTGCCTCATCAAGCGGACCAAGCCGCTCGACCCCTAAGTAAACAGCGCAGCCGACAGCCCCCATCAAAAAGAATGATGAGAGCGTATCGAGTGCGCTTCTGCTGTCTTGATTTGAGATCGGTAGACGATCTCCAAAGTCACCTTTAGGCATTGTTTCTTCTCCGTCTCAATGTGAGACTCTGATCGGGATTGCTCCCGTTATTTAATCAGCGCGCACTGCTAAGACTGGCACGCTCCGAACTTCTACCCCTGGGATCTTGATTTTTGCTTTGGCTGCTGCCCTGATTTTCTTCATGTCGATCGACATGTATTCTGCCGGGATTTGGTCGCGGTCTGTGATGTGGATTTCTTCGGTGTGTCGAATTGAGATTCCCTCAACCTTTGGAACTTCCCACGCCGCAGCTTCTGCCATAGCTTTCGTGTCCGAATTTGCGACAGCGTCATCTAGCATCTCTTGGGATTCTTCTTCGACGGCTGCGATGTAGTCTGACAGCCCTGCCTTGCAATAGGTCTCTGCATCGCTCAACCGATTCTCTGCATTCTTGAACAGTTCGCGAACGTTTGCCAAAGCCTCTTGAATAGGTTTCGTGATCCCTTCCTTGATGCTCTTGATCTCTTTGCCCTTGGCTTTCACCTTGCGCAGAGCTAGAGCGATCACCTCGTATTCCTCATCTGTCTCAATTCGCAACGGTGGCCCGTCGTAGTTTGAGACTAGAGCCCCGGTGTCTTTGTCGCATTTTGCGATCTTGGTCATGTTGGTTTTTGAGATTTTCATAAGTCGATCCCGTAGGCTTTGAGTTCTGCTGTTACTGCATGCAACGCTTGCGGGTTATCCGCGTACCGGTCTCTTAGTTTCTTTTTGAGACGAGCCTTCTCTTTGAGACATCGCCCCCGCGTTGGGGTTGTCGAAATCAGGATCAACTGATCCAGATCTGTACGCTCCAGACGTTCTTGATTCTTGAGTATCGCGCGCGCCTTTCGCTCTGCTTCTTTGGTGGTTTTTTCTTCAATCACTTTCTCAACTCCAATCTGTGTATCGTTTTGAGAATTTTTCTAGGGGATCCTCAAAAACCCTCGAAATTGCTAGAGTTTCCTAGGAAACCCTCAAGACATGCCCTCAGACTTACGAGGTTGCTCTCTAACGAGAGATCTCCCTAAAGTGACCCTAGGGTACTGCCTACCCCTGAAAAGCTCTTAGAATCGATCCTAGAGCCTCTCAGGGTATGCCTTGATCAGTCCTCTGTCCAGTACTTGATACAGTCCGCGAAGGCCTGATCTCGGGCTGCTTTGGTGCCCCATCCGGGCTTCCAGTTTGTACGCGAATCATAGTCAGCCTGAGCTGTGCGCAGAGCGTCGCCGATCATGCAACGATGCTTGGCGTATCGCCATAGCTGGAACAGCCGATCGTTGTTTCTCAAAGTGAGACTGAGATCCATCTGATACGCTGGACACACCTTGAATTTTTTGTTGTCCAAAATGCGACACGATAAACCAGCCTGCTCCAGTTGGGCGTTGATTCGCTCGCAGACTTGCGCGCGCATCACTGACCATTTTTCATCGCCGTAACAGGGTGTTTCTTTCAGCGGCTCGCCTTTGCGCATGAAGTTGTAATCGTCCGAGAAAAATATTGCGAAGCTAGCAACCAAAAATTCACCGCATGGCGCGCTAGGATCGGGCAAGTAATAGCTGAGTTCAATCGCCGAAGCGTCTTTCTCGGCTTCCACAGATCCATCCTCGTTCTGACACTGGATCCAGTCCCCTACTTTTTTCTCAATTTCGCACTCGAAGCCCAGTGTCTCAAGTTGAGACGCGAGAGATTTGACCCCTCGCTCGATTGTCGTGATGCTCATCTTTCTCATTTTGAGATCTCCTCTCTTGTCTGGTTTACAGTCGTCATGATTTCGCTGCCTACTAGCCTGTTGTAGATGTGCGGTAATTGGTGCATCAACTTGTGCCTGAGATCTCCGCTCAAGTGATACATGAAAAACTCGATCAACATTTGAAGCTCATACGTTTTGAGATCTGTGATTCTCATTTTGAGACCTCCATTTTCTCCACCTTGCAGCGGCTCAACATTGTTGATTTCGTGCCCTTGTATTCGTCCAACTTTTTGACGGTTCCGATCACGCTGATCCGCTGTCCGATTTTGAGACGTGACTCACTCGACGACCACCAACCAAATTCGTTGCCATTGTCATCGACCCATTTGATCAAGGTAGTTACTCCCCAGTCTGTATCTCTCGTGTGCATGAATGAGATCGTGCCCTCGCTTGCAGGGTAGGCAGTCGCCCCCGCATCTTTGTCTTTCTTGCTCAACTTGCGCCCGAACTTGTCTCCCACTTTCGCAAAATGAGACGAGGTAGATTTGCCCGCCCGCTTTGCTGCTTCGAGCTTCGCAAGGTGTCGATGGTAGACAAACGCCGCAGAGACGACAGTCCCCGTATGCTTCCCTCGCGTGTGGCTTTCAGCGCAGAGCGATCTCAAATTGAGAAAATAATCGTTCTCTTCTTTCGAGTCCGCGATAAACTCGATTATCTTTTTTGCCTCTTCTCGCTCTGTCCCAATTTCCTCGAAAATGTTGAGACCTAGTTTCTCTGCGAATTTTTCCGCCTCTGTACCACCACGGATCTGGCTCGCGTCCCATGCCCAGTCAGACGTTGACATCCCGTGGGGATCGCCGCTGTTGCGTAGCATTGTGCGACTTGTCCAGCCAACCCGGCGGATAAGGGCAAGCCCCAACATCAGCAAGTACTCGGTGTTTGCAAGCGGCTCACCGCGAGGTCCAAAGTTTTGCTCTAGGCTGTTACATGCGATTCCGAAATTGAAAATCCCAACTTCGTGCCCCGTGAAATCTTTGAGGCAAGATCGGCCAACCTGGATCAACTCGCCCGTCTCATTTTGCAACACGACGGTCATCTTGCGACTGCGGTTGTGGTTGCAGTGCTCGCAACGTGTGGGGTGATCCCGGTACGGCTTGAGCGATCCGGCCCATCCCGGCTTGGCGTTCGTGACGACTGGCTCCGCGTCGATGGTTCCGACGATCTCCCATCCTGCGATCTTCACTTCTGGGAAAGTGATCTCAAAACGAGACTTGAGGACGGGGACTTTTTTGATCTTCCATTCGAGATCCCACACCTCCCGCGATACCATCACCTCGACGTCTTCGACGTGTCGAGCGGTCGGCTCAGGTAGTCCCAATTTGGCTGCCCGCTTTGCGAGCTTTTTTACGCTCTTCAGCAGAGCGTCTTTGCTCTCTGGATTGATGAAAAATTCTCTTTTCTCGATTTCCATTTTCTCGATTCCTTCTCTGTCCCATTCTGGGACTCCAGCGAGGGCCGCGCCCCCTTGTCTCAATTTGCGATTCTACTTTAGATATTCTTCGCGATAGGCTGAAGGGCTGTCGTAGGAGCTTTTCCAAGAGCTACCGATGAGCCGCTTCCAACCGTTCTTTCGAAGGTGCGAGGCTGAGGTTCGCGTCGCTACGAGTTTGTGGAGCTTGCCTACTTTTGCCGCATAGGGCTTTGAGTACTCCATCGTTTTGAGGACGAATCGAAAATCATCAGACCGTCCTGCATAGGCCACCACGAAAACTCTACGGGTGGCGCGGTCACCGTCCCAAATCCCAGAATCATCTTCCCAAATTTCCCAGTGGCTTGATCGCTCTAGGGCTTCGGATGTTTTCTTGTTCGTGACTCGATACCCATCTTTCTCGATGCAATCGAAATCAAAAACGCTTCTCAGATTTCTGAGGTTGCCGGTGTAGTGTGCCATTTCTTACCTTCCCTGCCCGCGTCTCGCGGGCTCCAGTTGTTTCTTCGATCCTACTACGTCTGACAATCAATGTCAAGAGGCTTTTGAGTACACACTTACCACAACCGATCGTCGGGGGCTGCCACTGAATTTCTTGCTTTGGGCTGTGCAATACAGGTACATCGCTAACATGCTGATAATAATAACTTTTTCCATAACTCGTTCCCTTCTCCGCTGCCCGCCTTGAGCAGCTCCAGTCCATACCTGATCTTAACACGGCTGACATTGACTGTCAAGAGGAAAACGCAGGGGGGGTTATCGAGACGATCAAGAGGGCCCAGCCCCGTCCGTGCGGCAGCCGGGGCCGGACTCTCTATCACGCTGTCTCATTTTGAGACCGTGTCTCAGATTGAGACCGTGTCTCAGATTGAGATCACTGTGATGCGTACCATTCTGCAACAATGGGCCGGATCACATTTTGCTCTAGCGCGGAGTCCGCGTAGGGCATGGGGGGAAGCATTGCCTGGATCACTGTCACATCCGAAATTGAACCGCAGCTTTGGCACGTCACAGAGACGTCGTTGCTAGGCTCAATCAGAGCGATAATGTTCAGGCTCTCTTTGTCGCAGATCGAGAATCCCCACGGGGTATAATACCCGAGATGCGATCCGCAATTACAGAGATGCGCTCGTGACTCTTTGAGCGCTTCGAAATCAGTCTCTTTGTTGCTGTGTTTCAGACAGAACCCGCCGGCCCCATCTGCTACCTCGCAACACCCCTTTTCATTACAGCTTAAAATATTCTCAAATTGCATTTTGAATTCCCTCCAGAATTCTAGTTTTAGTCTTTCCCATTTTGAGATTATTGGATTGCTATTAGTTATCGATCAGGCAAGATCTAAGATCTTGTAGTTGCCGTCTGAAGTCACTGTGATCTGGATTGATCTATCAGCGTTGGGGACTAAGGGATCTTCAATATAAAAAGTCGCACTTTGATTATTCTGACAGTCTATGTTTCTGATCATTGACTCGACAGGCAGACACTTAGAGATCATCTTGGCTAGTTGGTTGGCTGTCATCATTTTGAGACACTCATTTTCTGACCGTGATCGGTCTGTTGTATGGCGATAAAAACCACGGGCACTCTTTGCGAGTCTTTCGCAAAATGAGACCGAGCAATACCTTCTCTGCATCTGACCCCGTGCAGTGTATAAGTCTTTGAGCGTTGGCAATTCTTGCGCGCGAATTCTGAGCCCGCTCTGCGTTGCCGGCCCTCGCAAATCTGTTTCCTGATGCTGGCATTACTGATCCCCTTTCCAAGTCCAATATCCATAGACGCACCGCGTCTCATTTCGAGACGGGTCGTGTGTGTCGTAAATCACCCCGTTGACGACAGCCGTTGTATGCTTCGTGAGACGCGCCACGATTCGCCCTGACGGGAGTTCGTCGGCTTTAAGGTGTACGGTACACCCTGTGCCGATCCCCATCGTAGGAGTCCACTCAAAGCCTAGCTCGGTCATGTATCGTTTCATGACTGGATTGGGTGTGCCGTTGCGCGGGGTGAATCGTCTCTTGAGCCTCCACCATTTCGCTCGCTTGCTCTTTGATGTCGTGGCCCATTCCCGCATTCTCTTGGCTAGCTCTTTGTAGACTTCGCGGTACGGCTTGCCCGTGACAATCGCGATCGCTCTTACGACGCAATCACCCACGTCCCCTTTGTATCCTGCGGAGGCTCTGCCCCCATCATGGTACAACTGTTTCATCGTATTCCTTCCCTGTCCCATTCCGAGAATGAGACTCTGGCGTTTGCTGTCGGTGGGGGCGTTGCTTCCCCCGCTGTCTCTCTATGTCAGTTGGCCCTATGAGTCAACTGGCTTTTTCAGTCTCTCGATTAGCCAGCCGGCCACCGTGAGATCGCGCTCTGCGTTCTCGATCCCGTGCTGAATATCTTTGCTCACGATGGCAAGGGGTCGGCTCCTCTGGATCTCCAGCCTTTTCCGCCGGTCGTCGAGGACTCGATAGGCCCCCTCGATCAGCAGCTCTTTTTGAAACTCTGACATAGGCACTAGGTCGTCTGGTTTCATGTCGCTGATCCCAGAGCGCAGAGCTGACTTGGCAAACCCTGCCTCATTCAGTTGGATGCTCTCCCCGTTGATGCTCACGCTCTCAATTTCGGACAGTACCGTTTCTCCGTTGTGTCGAAATGCGACACAGACAGTTCTCTCTGGATCGACTTTAGCTAATGCGGTTTCTAGTTCTCCGGTTTTCATTTTGAGATCTCCTCGATGTCTAGGGCTGCGCCCTTATTCAATACTACTTTAGTTCCTAGCTCACACCCTACAGCGTGTAGGAAGTACTCTAGCTCGTTCTCAATTTCGGACATCAACTCTGGTTCACTTGCCAATGTCTCTACCTGAATTGTGATCGCGAATCTCATTCGTCGATCTCCTCAACTGTTAGACCTTCCCCCGAGTCCTCATCGTAGAGAATCTCATAGCCGCACTCATCATCTGATAGGCTGTTGCGCATGCTCTCTAGGAACCCCTCTAGGCTTTCTTCTGCTGCACAGAATACATCGCAGCTATCCGCGTCTTTACTCTCGACTACGATTGTGATTTTGATTTTCATTTTGAGATTCCTGCCTTTTCCCATAGGATTTTTTTCTGTCGATCTGTCAGCCCTAGGATTTTTACCTTGTCCGAAATTGCGACATCCGAGACTGACCAAGTCTTACCTTCGAACTCGTCCTTTGGCGGCTGAGAAATAAATCCCAATTTGCGAATCTCTTCAGCGCGCGCCTTGGCTTTGGTCAGAGAATAGCAACGCTCCTCATGAGAGAAGCTATGGAAGTCCTCGCGTCCCTCGACCCTGTAAGCTAGCTCTGCGTGGATCCGCAGCCGCCAATTTTTCTCAGCCTCTTTGCTGATCTCGAAAAGGCAGTTCTCTTTGTAGGTCTCGCCCCCGTCTCGAATTGAGACATAGCCATGAGCCTCGTAGGCTCGGGTGATGTTCTTTTTAAATTCTAGCTTTCTCATTTTGCGACTCCTCCCATGTCTCGTTTTGCGATTCCTGTGGGGGCTGTGCCCCCGTCTCAATTTAGGACGCCTTGCGCTTCGCGCGGGCTGCTGCTTGAACACACAACACATCGCACAGATCGCGGTGCCCGATGTTTGACGTAAAGTTAAAATGATCTTGGTGGTACTGACGTCGCCCGTTGTAGTCCTGCAAATCATAGCTACCCTCTGGAACGTACGCGTTACGTAGCACGTCGCCGGCCTGGCTTAGCAACTCCCGGCAACGATCAAATTCTGGGTTCGCTGCCCGCCATGCGTTGACGGTTTCTTTTGCGTCGGCAAGGTTGCAGCCTGTGACGTGCCGAACGTATTTCAAGATTTTGATAATCCCGCCATGGATACCGATCGCCATGATCAGATCGTTATCTCCAACGGACGCGATATCGATTTTAGGTGTTGATGATTTTTCTACCATTGTCTTTTCTCCCCTGTCTCGTTTTGAGACTCTTGGTTTTTCGTTTTGCGATTCCTGTGGGGGCTGTGCCCCCGTCTCATTTTAGGACGCCTTGCGGATCTTGCGCTTGCGCTTGCGTTTCACTTCCGTCGATCCGTAGGTGTCTCGGAGTTCGTCGGTGCTTTTGCGATCTCTCTTACCGTAATACACCCCCTTGTCTTCCTTCGGTGAGCACACCCAACACTTTCGAGATCCGTTCCAGCTCCAGCCCGCAACCATTAACGCGTCAATAATTGCGCCGATCACGGGGCACTTTTTGCCGTTGACGTAGCGGCTCTTAGTTCCAAAGAGATAAGCCCACGATCCTATCAACTCGATCGTCGCGCCCCACTCCTCTGGGATGTGCTCGATCGCTGCGTTGATCGCGTCGTTGACCTCTTGAGCGAAGTTCAACTCTGACTCTTTGATCTCAATATGAGACGGGCCAGATTCTTCAAGGTACGCTTGCAGCGCTTCGTTGGCTGCGTTGATCACCTGCATACCGAACTTGGTGCCCCCCTTATCAGGGTGGTGCTCTAGTGCCATTTTGCGAAACGCTGCTTTGACTGTTTCCGCGTTGATGGTTCCGGTCAATCCTAGCGTTTTGCAGGAGTCTTTAAATCTCATCCGTTTCATGTCATCCTTCTCCGTCCCATTCTGGGACTCTGGGGGGGGTTTCGTTTACGAGTTGATCGCGTCTACCAGATCCTGCTCTGTCTCGATCGTGGTTTTTCCCATGCTAAAAGTCTCGACGTCATCCACTTCTCTCAGCCAAACACCTTCGACCAAATCCCGGGCATGTGCTGCGACGTGGTACCGGGTCGATCCCTTAACCGCGTAGCAGTATCCGTTTACGAAAATGACACACTCAGTGTGCTGCCCTCCGTGCGTTCCTCGGATCGTTCTCGCTGTCTCGATTCTCATTTTGCGATTCCTTTCTTGTCGGCTATTACGTCATCCATGCACTCTGCAAGCGTATCCCGCCGGCTGATATTTCGGACGATATCCTCGAAGCGCCGATTCTTTACCCTGTAGAAATACAGATCTACGACATCCATTCCCGCGCCATCAGCTATAGCATCACATCGATACTGGAGTTTCGTACTAGGCCCGTCCGGACTCTTTACCCTCGCTTCAAACTCGACAATCAAATATGCCGTACTTGACTCGGTTGTGACGTATGCAGTCACGGGGTGGGCGCTCGCTCTAAATGTTTTCCGTATCGTGCGAGATTCCCACTTTGCTGCTGTCTCTTCGATTCTCATTTTAGGATTCCTCTCCTGTCTCAATTCGAGACACGACAAACCCGTTAGACTCTAGAAGTTCTTTGGCCGCTTCGAGTTTTGGGATCAAGTCGATCGCTTCTTTGATCGCTCCTAGATGCTTCTCCCAGCCCCCTTCGAAATCTCGCCCTCTAGCTGCTAGACTCAGGTAAAGGAATTGCTCTAGAACGTCTTTGGGATCTCCGTCTACGGTTCCTCGTTCCCGCTCCCATCTCAAATCTGTGACGGCTCCACTTGCTGCGTATCCTAGTTCATACATTTCTCGATCCTTCTCTGTCCCATTCTGGGACTCCGGCGGGGGCTGTGCCCCCGTCTCAATTTGCGATTACTTGCTGCGAGCTATCAAAGCATCGTCTCGATAGTAGGCGATCATCCTGTCAGAATTCCAGCCAGTTTTTCCGTAGGTGCTTCCGTCAAATTCTAAGGCGGCTGGCAATTTCTTGAAACTCGAATAACCATCTTCGAGCCCTACCATCAAAAACTTGACCCCGTCACACGTCCCGTGTGACATCACTTTGACTGATCCTTTGACTTCGGTTGCTACCATTTTCTCGATTCCTTCTCTGCCCTCTTTCGGGCTCCGGTTGTGAGTGCCTCTGGGCACCTTTTAATTGTACTACAGCTGACACAGACCGTCAAGAGGAAAGCGCAGGGGAGGTTATCCAAAAGGCTGCCCGTTCCCTGCTATTCCCCAACGATTACAAGTACTTAGCTCTGACGATCGGCGCGATCGCGAGGGGCGAAAGATGGGGACGATCACCGGAAGGAACCGGAGCGATCGCCCCCTGTCTCAGAATGAGACTGACCTGGCCCGTGACAGGGTGATAGGTCAGCGCGTGTCTCATTCTGAGACTAAGTCTCATTCTGATACAGGGGTGACGGTTTGAACCTCTGTCTCATTCTGGGACTCGTCCTGCTCGCACTCTTCGACTAGCAGTTCTTTCTGCGGCTCGATCCAGTAGAATCGTTTTGGTAGGTGTTGAGCGCAGCCCATGCCGATCGGGTAACATCCCATGTAGCCCGCGCCATTTTCGAGCGTCTCAATCTGAGACGGTGTGAACTTCTTTTTCTGCTCTTGGTTCACTGCTGCCAGGTGGCCGTTTGTACACTCGATCCAATACCTACCGACGCAGGGACCACCACACAAAACGCAGGTCTCTAGCGGCACCTTGTGCCCGTCGATATGCTCTGCGCTCCAGTCACTTTCTTGGTGGTCTGTGCTGATGTGTCCAACGTGTAGCAATTCGAGATAGGGCTGATCGTCGGCTGCGAACTTTGCAACCTCGACCCCTTGGATCGTTGCGTGTGTGTCCGATTCTGAGACGTTGCCGAAGTTCTCCTCTACACGCTCAAGCATAACCCGGCGCGTGTAGCGTTGGATCTGTTCTAGCAACTCTTCAGGGGTGCCCTCATACCCTAGCGTCTCCCGCACCATTGTGCTGGCTAAGATTCCAGGGGTAACTTGGATCCCTTTCAGCTCTAGACTCAGGCCCTGCTCTAGGACACAGACTCTCATCCAGTCCATAGCGCGCCCGCCTAGGCAGGTGCCCCCGCCTGGGGTTCCTTCGGTGTCTCTGTTCACTTCTGCCCCGGTCAAGGTGAGCAGTTCAGGATGTGTAGCGTTAGCCATAATTTTGGTCTTTCGTTTTTGTGTCCTACAATAGGACGGGTTTTAGTTCTCTACTTCTATGACGCAGCGGTGGCCAGTTTTCTGACCAATTTTTCTGCGTCTCTCTCTTTTCTTAGAGGGACAGCCAGACTGATGCCAGGCAAACTTTCTCAGGTCAATTTGAACATTCGATCTAGGTCGGTGGTCCAGTACCCTACCGGCTCCCCGTGTTCGTCGTCTATGCGGATCGTGGCTCTTCCCGATCCTAACGGGTCACCTATAACCACATAGCCCCATCCGTCCTCGTCTGCTTCAAGCAAAGCATTGGCAACCTTGCCAGCGGCTGACTCTGAAACATAGATCTTTGCTGGTCCGTCACTCAACATTCTCATTCTGCGAAAGCCTCCGGATAGTACTGCTCTAGGATTTCCAACCAACCGGTCTCATTACGTGACCCGTTGATGTAGGCGACTGCCTCCCGCTGATTGTCCGGTTGCACAAGCAGCCGATCGGGCTCGAAGATAACGAGCTGTTGATGGATCCCTACGTAATGGTTGGTGTACTCGATAGGATACCAGAACTTAGTACCCTCTTTCTCCCGTCTCAAAAAGACATACTCAGGATCCCGCATCAAGTCGCCGTTTTGAATCCCGAATTGAGACACAGCGAACAACTTGCCGCCACAGCTCGCCGGCCCTAGATAGTCAACGACTAGGGGCATGATCGCGCCGCCTGTTTCTCCCCACTTCTTAGACTCGCCTGGTTGATCCATTCCTCGGATCAAGGCTTCGAGCCGCGCGGTTGCTTTCTTGTTTACGTTTTTGATTTTCATTTTGAGATCCTCCTAGGCGTAGCTTGATGTTCGTTTTGGTTTACCGTCCCAGACACGAGCGAACCCGTGGCAGATCATGACCATTTCCTCATCCCCGTGATAGCTCAGAGTGACTTTCTTTTTGACCGGCTCGCCTTTCAATACGTAGGCAGGCCCGACTTCAGCAGTCATCGAATGTTTGTCTGGGTTATTCGTGACCTTTGATCCGATCTCTTGAAGCGTCACAAAGCAAGGGGTCCGTTTTAGGACGCGATAGAAATCTACGTTCGTTTGCTCCCAGCCCCATGATGCGCAGAGCACATCGCCCTCTTTGATTTTCCTGACTTCCATTTTCTTGTTCCTTCCTTGTCTCGTTTTGCGACTGATTAAAACGTGCGACCTGAAAACATAGGACAACCTGATGAGTCCCTAAGCACTCCCTGCCTCCGTCTCACAATGAGACTCCCATCGGTGGGCCAGGCGTCGCTCTTGTAGCGTTCTGTGTGCACCAGATGCAGCTTCGCCTTAAAGCGCTTGCCACATTTCCGCTGGTACGGTTTGGAATATTCTCGATAGTAGACAACATACCATTTCACAAATCGATCGGTAGCGGTTCGAATGAGCACACCCCTCTCTGTCCAGCGTGCGTGTGTCCATGAGCGCATGGCTTTGCGCTCTGGTGCGGTTGTCGCATTATGGGATTTTGCAATGTCGCTAAAATCCGATAGGCATTCGCACGGGTAATGGTCCTGCATCATGTAATGCCAAACACCGTTGACCGGTCGTGTCGTAGATCTGCTACTGCTCACCTTTAGTTCCTTCCTTGTTTCGTTTTGCGACTAGCGCAGCTCTCGGATCTTGTGCTCGATCGAATCGATCGCGCGTCTCATTTCGAGACCATCAGGGATGCACGTCTCTCGCTCTGACCATGGGGCTAGTTCACTCCCTAGCAACTCACCAGGTCTGTCATCCCGCGTGATCCTAATCCTCAGCAGCAGCCCGTCCGTGAAAAATACTAGGGCATGGCTCCTAAAAACGTGCGTCTCATCGACCGGGATCTGATACCATAATCTCATTTTGCGATCCTTCCTTGTCTCGTTTTGCGGCATCAGCAACTCTTGGGTTCAGCTCCCTGGCTGCGGTATTCTTCTAAACTGGTTAGCTCTGTACAGTTCCAACGCTCCGCACATTCGTGCCACTCAAGAGAGTACTCGACATATTTGCCGCAGTACTTTCCATCAATCCAAACTGCTGGATCGTGGAATCTGGGCCACGATGTGATGTGAACCAAGCAGATCGCGTTAGGGTTTACTTTCATCGATACGATGTGCGCACCTGGCAATTCTAGCGCCAAGCCTTCAGCCAATTTTGCTGGATCAAACCGTGATTCTTTGCGTGTCATTTTGAGACCTTCCTTCTTTTCAACTCTTTGTTGATCAAGATTCTTGCAACGTTCGCTTTACCGCCTGAGAAATCGCGCGCTATTTCTAGAGCGACTCTCAACTGTGGCGTCTCTGCCCATTCCAGATCGCGCGGGCTGTTGATAATGTGCGCGGCAGCTGGCGACAGCGGATAGAAAAATTTGTCGTGTCTCATTTTGAGATTTACCTTCCCTGCCCTTTCGGGCTCCAGTTGTGAGTGCCTCTGGGCACCTCTCTATGTTAGCATAGCTGACACTGAAGGTCAAGATGTTTTTTGGGGGGTATCAATTCACCAATGATTTCAAGGGGTTAGGTGACCAGGAAATACGCGCCATCCTTCCCAAGTTCCTTGGCAATGCGGATCCCTCGTGTCTCAATTCGAGACAGATGCCGGTGTACGCTACGCGGAGAACAGCCCACGATCTCTGCTAGCTCTCCAACTTTTCGCGGTCTCGTTTTGAGACTCTTCACAATCTTATCAATCAACTTTTCGTCGACGGTATTGGCTGCCATTTTATTTCATCCTTCTCAGCTCCCAGAGTCCGATCCCTATCGCGTCAATCACGTTGTGTTGTAGCGATTTGGGACACAGACAATTCTCTAGTAGCTGTGTCTCACTCTGGGACATCGCCCGGAGTATTCGTTTCTGGTGTATCCTTTTGGGAACCGATTTTTTCCACCGGCTCGGAGTCACCAACTTAGTGTGTAGCGCTTTGACATTCGCGACGATTGCCCCGACTGCCTTGGCAAGTGTCATTAGGTTATTAGGATCAACATTGGTGATCGGGTAGACTCTCGGATCTTCAATCACCAACTTGGCAACCTGTCCGAAATCGGGAACGCGTCCCGCTGTGTCCATCCAATCCTTCCCCCGAAAGACTCCGCAACTCAGCATCCCCTTGTCCGATTCTGAGAATGTCGCGAAGCCTGCGCACTGTGTCCCCGGATCTATACATACAATCAATGCAACGTCCCCCCCGTCTCATCTGTCGTGTGGTCGTTATCTTCTTTCTTCATTAGCTCGATCACTGACAATAGGATCTGCTGGCTGTGGTTGACCGCTTCAAAGAGAGACTCTGTCGCAATTGGAGAATGACCAGTGAGCACACCTAGAAAAGAGTACATGATGTCAGCTGCGTCGTGACCGTAAGCAGCCTCCTCATTTACGAGGGCAGCTAGCAACCATGCCGTGCTCATTACCGTTGCCCCCGTGACAGCCTCATAGCTGACACCTTCCTCAGCCAACTTCTCGTAGATTTTGCAGACCTCTACGTTGAGCCGGTTCGCGGTTTCTTCCATTTCCTTTTTGAGCTTTTCGTCATCCGACATTTCAACCCTCCCAGATAATCAACTCCCCATTCTCATTTCGAGACTCTTCAGCATCCTTGTACCAGCGACGCATCAGAGCAACTGACGTTCTTATTTTGACATCAGGTGTATAGACTTGCATAGCTTCTTTCATGACACGCGATAGCTCATCAGCCGCAGCGCCCGCGTCTCGTTCTGGGACTTCAGCTATAATCTCATCGTGAATAAACATGACAGGACGTGACCCAAAGAGGGGGCTTTGCTTGTCGGTGTAGCATCTGCGTGACACGTCATAGAGTGCGGACTTGGCACCGTCTGCGGCAAGGCCTTGAAAGTAGCTGTTGCACGCACTCGTAAACCGGACCCCTCCTCTGTATCGATTTGAGACGAACTGTTTTAGGACTGGTCTGGGGTGTTTGGTGATCGAAGAAATGTGGTCAAAGTATTTGCGCATCTCGGGCCATGTATCAAACCAGGAATCTCTCAGCTCTTTGGCTTCTATATCCCCGAGCTTGATCCCAAAGTTACCAGCGAACTGCCGGAAGGTATGGTGAGACATGCCGCCGGGGTAACCGAAGTTGGCAGCCTTGGCTACCTGTCTCGTTTTGCGAAACTGTCCACCGGCTTTGAGTAGCCCTAGCCCAGCGTCGTAACTCACTCCCAATATTTGGGAGGCAAGTAGCGTGTGCGGGTCGATCCCTTTGTTGATAGCTTTAGCCAAAGCCGAACTCTCAAATAGCCACAGGCAGACCTGAGCCAGCGTACACATTTCCAAAGCCGCGTAATCACATGCAGCATAGACGTATCCCTTTCTCGGAATGAAACACTCTCGAAGCCCAGGTGCTCGATGAGGGTTTTGCATATTGGGATTGCGGCATGACGTCCGCCCGGTCTCTACTAGCGTGTTGTAGCTGGCTTGCACGGGGCCTCGCAGTCCCTTTTTGAGATGCTTGAGCCACGTCGATTTGAGCTTCTCGGCTCGCTTGAATTCTAGATAAGCGATCAACGTCGGATGGTCGCATCGCTTCAGCGTCTGCTCGTCTGTCCTAATCTGCATCTTTTTTGTCAGGGGTGCAGCCCCTTTGAGACAATCGATCACGAGGTCTCTGAGCTTGCTCATATCTTTGGTGCCGTTAGGGCGTATCAGATTGAGACGCTTCAGCTCTTCTTTCTTTTCTGTCATCGTCTCTTCGAGCGTCGTCTCTAATTGAGACACAGCTTCGTTGTCTGTGATGACTCCCCAGCAGGACATCAGGTGCAGAGCAAATGCCGCGCGCGTCTGCGCTGTCTCGTTCTTTAAGTCTGCGCTGAATTTTGTTTGCTGCTCATAGATCTCAAAGGTCACTTGCGCATCTTTGCGCGCGTACTCTTTAGCCCCTTCGGGCCAGTCTGAGATCGGGGTGTGAGTCAGCTCTGAATATCTCAGACGCCAATCATCCTTCTCTAGTTTTATTTTGAGACGACGCTTTGCGATGCTGGCTAGCGAGTACTCTCGTTTGTGTGCGCGCGCGTTGTCGTCTCGATATGAGCCACGGAAACAACCGTTCGCTATGTCAACCAACTGCTCGCGGATCCCAGTGTCTCTGATCCTACCTTCGTTGTATGCCTCGAAGATAGCAGGCAACAGAGACGGATCGTTCTGCGCTAGGACTGCCATGTCATACGCTACGTTGTGCCCTACGATGGTGTGCGCCTTGAGAGCTAGCAGCCCGTGGAACTTTTTGCCCAGCTCTTTTCTGTGTAGCAATCCTGAAGCATTCCCGTCGCAATATGAGACGCAGACTAGGCGCGGTGCCAGTTTGCCTTGCTTGATTAGGTGTGTCTCTGTGTCGATGGCACAGACCCCACCAGCCCCGATTAGATTTCCCATAACCGGACAACCTTTCTCAATGTGGGAAAGCGGGGACGAGGTCCACATGGAAAAGGGAGATCCCAATTTGAGAAACCCCGCCCCCGCAGAAACCGCTGACTAGAACGGAGTCTTGTTAGGCTTGTAGTTCACCACGGTAAACTCTTTGCCCTGCGCGTTGGGCTTGTGGTAGGCGTGCGCCTGAACCACTGCCCCTACCAGGGGCTGCTCTTCGCTGGTGCAATGACCCACGACGTCAGGTGTCACCTCATTCGGGCTGCTATCGGTAGCAGCGGCGATGAAGTTTTTGACGTCCTCCAGAAAGTACTTCTTGAACTTCCCGCGCATCGTCATCCAACTGACCGTTTCCCCTTTTGAGATTGAGTCGTTGGTGGATGAGATGACATCGAACTCTACAACGAAGTACGGTTTCCCCTCGCCTTGATCTGCCCGGCCATCTTTGACGTAGGAGATCTCTAGCTCATAGTCACCCGGCTCGATCCAGATTGTGTCAGTTTGAGATCGTCTCTGTGCGGTGACCTCTTCTATTCCTTCGTAGATAGACATTGTATGTCCTCCATTTTTGCTTTTGTTTTTGTGTCCTAAGTTGACACGATGTCAGCGTAAGACAGTTTCTGTTTTGACCCCAGCGTTGTCTCAATATAGGACGCGTCTGCTAGGGACTGCTCAAATGACGCGTTCAATTCTGGCGTGTGTGTCCACACTCTAAACGTTACTTGATCTGCGTTCTGCCCCGGACGATGGAGGCGACCTAGGAGCTGTTCCCAAGTCGCCCCCGATCCGGGTGGTGTCAAAACGAGACTCTCGGAATAGGTTTGAAGATTCTTACCTGTACCGTGGGCCTTGATACTGACAATAGCATGACCCGCTTTATTGTCAATATGAGACAGCAATCTTTTTGTATCGTTTTGACCTGCACCGTAGTACGGTAGGTCATAGATGCTCACCAATTTTTTAGCCAGCGCTTTACTATCAACCCACACTAGGCACGGTTCCTTGCCTAGCGTGATCCCTTTCAGCACCGAGTCGCAAAACCAGACAGGCTCAGTCTTCGGCGGGGGCGTTGTTTGCTTGGCTTCTTTCCATTCCCAAAACAGGATTGAATCCTCGGTGAGGTGGCCCTGTGCGTAGGCGTTCCAAACTAAAAGCTCTGTATCCGTGGCTGGCTTTCGCGATTGCTTGCGGACTAGTCGCCGCCATTCTGATCTGGTGTGCAACCATGTCTCTTTCTGCGACGGCGATACAGACGGATCCCACACCCATCGATAGTAGTACCCGAACGCTAGCTCTCTAGCTTTGCGGTAGTAGTCGAGCGTGTCTGATACGTCCTCCCCACCCGGCGTCACCCACTCACAACGAAGCCGCTCTAGAGCCTTTCGGATCTTGCTCGGGGTGGCCGGTCTCTTTTTGATAATGACCAACGACGTGCCTAGCTCTGACTCGCTGGTAGCAATCACGCCTGGGGTCTGTGTCAATCTGCGACGGTACCCATCTCGCGGTGTCTCATTCTCGGAACACAGAAACCGCAGCGCCCCCGGCCCCGTTCTCATTTCGGGACGAACGTTCTCGTCTAGAGCGTTGGCCCAGTCTGACATCTCAGGCCACCGTAAAGGCAGCGGGCAACCATCCGGCAGGGCGAGCTTGATTAGGTGCCAGTATTCTCTGATGGATTTCTTGGTGACCGTCCCCGACATCCCGACGAATCTCGTTTTGGGATTCGCTCTCATGTACCTCAGGAATCGTTTGGTGCGTGCTGCTCTAGCGGCTTTCAGGTAGTGGACCTCATCGCATATGATTAGATCTGGCTGCCTCTCGTCGAGTATGTGCTTCCCGTTCTTTGTGCTCAACACCCCGTAAGAAACCACAGCGGACCCGTCGCAAAATGACTCAGGGATCTGCCAATGCTTTGACAACTCCCGACAATATTTTGACACTGTCGCAATTCGCAACTGTGCAGGTACTAGCAGGAGCGGTCGTTCGCAGTCGAGTAGGTGCGGGGTTAGCAGGCTGATCAAGGTCTTCCCGTGCCCTACCCCTATCGGTGCAAATAGACCCTGATTTAGTCCTATTTCTGTGAGGGCTGCGGCTTGTACCATTCTGAGACGCATCGATCCCTCGGGGGTTTTGAGCGCGTCTGTCAGTGGGTCGATGTAGGACTCAGCGTTTTCCTCCCAGTGCCTGCGCGGCAACTGTTCGATTCTGCGAAAGTCTTTTGACCGTAGTACAGATCTCATTTTGCAACTCCCCGTATTAACCTGCCCGCAGAATTGCGGTGCGTTTATTTTACTTCAGCAGCCAAGCAGAAGCCGTTGACGAAGACGCGTTTCCCGCGTGGTGATACGAGCAGGAACGCGCCCCCGTCTAGAATCTCAACTTGAGAAAACTCCCCGCTGATCATCTCCGCGCCCGTGGAGGTGGCGCAGAATACTCTGAAGTGTGTCTGTGTTTCCGTGTGTTGATTTGGGAAAGCGCACCCGGACAGAGACAAAAGAGCTAAGACCAACAGAGAGTTTTTCATTTTGAGATCCTTACTTGATTGCGCGCACTACCTCCGATGCCTGCTCGATCAAAACTTCGAGACAATCCGCGACCATGAGATTCATAGAGTCCACTACAATTTTACCACCTAGCGGCTGATCTCGCAGAGCTTCCGTGACCGATTTTGAGAACCGGGCTTTGGCCTCTCCGAAACGAATGAACCGATAGTGCTCTACGTCGTTGTCGGCTGCGCACTTTGTCGCAATCTGAGACAGTGTGGCTGTGATATCTACACCCCCCGACGACGGCATACAGTTGATGTAAAGAGTGTAGCCTGTCTCAGTCTGCGACGCGGGCACACTGTCGCAACTTGCATACTCAACCGTGGTAGGCTCGGGAGCCGTGCCGCTCCAATCATCTGCCATCACCTCAGCTATCGGCTTAGCTTCCGGCTCGGGCTTTGGTTTGTTCTTTGATCCTTTGGGTCGCCCGCGCCGCTTCGTTGTTGCTTTGGGCTTTGGCTTTTCGTAGAACTCTGCAACCTTTTGCTCTACGATTCCCTCATCTATCTCAGCATCACTGGGCCCGTTGTCTTCTGGCTCGGTCTCAATTTGAGACTCGGGCTCTGCGTGTGGTGGATTGATGCTGACCACCTGTGCCTGCCTCGGGCGCGGGTTTACTTCTTCTAGATCTGGTTTAGGTTCTGGGTTTTGGGCTTTATGTTTCTTCGCCTGTAGGCGTTCAAGCAAACTGCTCATAGTTTGGATCTCCGTTGTGCCTGTCCCATAGACAAGCTGTTTGTTTTTCTTTTCGCATTTTGAGATGTGCGGGCAACCACCGAAAGCCCCGCACGCGTTGTAATTTGGTTCGATGTCTAGCGCCCGGTCGGCTGTCTGTCTCAGCTCAACCAACCGTTTCGCATTTTCAGCCATGGGAAAATACGCCCGCTCTAGCTGTACTCGTGTGGTCTTCTTCTCGACCTTGCGCGCTTCTCTTGGTCCCCGTGTCAGGTAGTAGATCCACATCAGGGTTAGCGGATCGGTCAGTCCCGTTTTGCGAACGCTCGCTAGGTACATCCCGTAGAAAACGCCTTGAGGATCTGTCTCAAGTTGGGACGGCGTAAGCATGTAGTCAAAGTTCGATGTGGTCTTATGGTCCCCGACGAAGTCAGCTCCCATGAAATCAATCAGCCCGTAAAAGGTTAGCTCGTGATCGAACTTCAAATAGAACTCTTGCTCTACCCCTGTCACTAACTCACGACGCGGGAGCAGGTGCATTCCTGACGCAAATATTTTGCCGGGTTTCGTTTTGAGATCTGGTGGCGTTCCGTCTCTCAGGTAGTTCTCTGCCTGCTCGTGTGTGTTGGTGCCTAGCTGCTGCGCGGCTGTGGTGTCAGATTTGATCCCCTCGATTTTATAGAACGCCCACTTGCGCAAGCACCCCGTTTCAGGATCGAACGCTGTCTTATATTGGGACGGGCTGATCGGGTACTCGCTCATGAGACTACCTCGGGCGGGACGAATACCCAGACCGTTGCGTTTCTACCGCTTCTCGTTTTGCGACGACAGGTGCTGTCCTCTACGTGACCTGATAGGACCAGCTCTCTGCGCCGCGCGCTTGCTGTCTGGTGTCTCATATTGAGAGCCTCCTCTATCTCGTCGTCAGTTGTGCCCGTGCGCCCCGTTGCTTTGATATACATCAGCACACGAAACCTCATCGAAGATGCAGCGGGCTGGATTGATTCGGCAGCCTCTCGGCTCGTGTCCGATCCTGCGACAAAGGGAGCGGTCCCATTATAGGAATTCATGATACTACCTCTAGGTGTGGGGCTGCTTTGATCAGTTGGTCAAACTCAAACGAGATCTCTGGTCTGTACTTCTGCACCCAAGAGCACAGGTTGATGGGGATCACCTCGTGTAGGATGCGCTTTGTATTCCCGCCGATCTCCCTCACCCTCTTGCGCTGTGCTTTATTCTTCTTTGCGCTGATACTCGACAGGGCCTTGCCTATCTCTTTGAGATCGAGAATCCGATATTGAGACAGGTAAGAATCCCACGCCTGCTGGATTGCATAGGCTGCAATCTCGATTGTCCCAGTCTGGGAATTGAACCGGTGCAGATTATCAAGCTGTGTGTTGTGCTCTAGCGCGTTGGGATTCATCAGCCAGTTAACTATCCACTCGCAGATTAGGCTGGTGCTGTCGTTGTCTACTACGAGAGAGACGATGTTCTCATCTACCGCGCCCTCGACTAAGAACCGATCCCCGCTCTCAACTGTCCTGTTTTCGGACAGCCACAAAACGTGCTCGGGTATGCGCCGCGCCAACCAATCATCTTGCTCACCCTTGCGTGTCATCTCGACCATGCACTCCCGCGCGGACTCATCCGATTCTATTTTGAGAAACCTCTTGGCAATGGCTTCGGTTGATTCGCTGGTGTGGGTTCCTTTGAACTGGAGAACGTTGTCTTCATTGGTTGTGATGATCACCCGGACAGCCCCGCGTAGCTGAGTCACTGGCATGTACTTACGGTTTAGCTCTCGGCTCTGTGTCGCAATTAGAGATCGGAGCTTCTCGCTCATCTGCTCGTCTCGCATTGAGATACCCTCATCTGCTACTATCAACGGCATACGAGACAGCGCCCCGTTGAATGAGCCTGTCGCATTTTGCAACGACGTAGGCACCCCGACTTCCCATAGCTGGGCTATCCCGTAGCAGAGCAGAGACTTCCCGACACCTTGCGATCCCTGAAGCACCAGAGCACAACACACCCGGTCAAGGTTCGTGATACTCGCGATCCAATCCAAGAGCTTTTCTTGAACGTCCCCACCCAATGCGCGCAGCCACACATCGACGTCTGGGTGAAAGGCCGGTTTCAAATTGAGACGACGCCGCGCTGTGGCTTCGGTCAGGATTTTCTTTTTGGGATCGAAGGTCGTGTAGGGCGCGCTGATATTCCCCTCGATCCGCGTGGCTACCTGCCCGTATTCCGTGCGGAGTTTGCTGATTCGTTTTGGGATTGCCTGCGATGCTTTGTTGAAAGTGTCCAGCGCGATTCGATCCCCGAACGGACAGAGGTATTCTCGGACGGCTTCGCTCGCGTCATCCTTTCCGAATGGCCCCGCGTATCCACTTTGTGTCAGAAAGAAATTCGCAGAGCCACAGTAGACGATAGCCATCCGCAAGATCTCAGAGGTGGTCACATTGTGCATCTCTGCCATGGTGGCGATCTCAGCGTCTGTGTAGTCGTGTGAGAGGCCGTCAGTGCGGATGCGACTATTGACCCTCTCGCGGTGGGAACGCTTCTCATGGGCCCTCTCAGAGCGCTCTGCGGATAGCTTCTCTTGCTTGCGCCGGATCTTGTTTCTCATTTCGAGAACAGCAGCCTCTACACCGATCTCAAATTGACGCACTGTGTAGAGAGCTTCGAGGCTTTCGCGGAATAATTCAGCGGCTTGCATGGGATCGACATGAGGCCAGATGTCAGCAACGTGGCAGGCCATCAGGAACATGGCGTTGTCTCGTGTGGTGTCTGTTACGAACGGTTCACCTTTGACGACGCGGGAGAAATAGACTCCGAGCTTTTTCTTGTGACTCGATTTGCTACGAGAGAGCCGGTTAGACTCTTCGAGCAGGTCGGCTTTGGTGATTTCCATAGACGCCGCGAACTCTTCAGCGGCTGCGCTCTCATATTGAGACACCTCGGGCAGGTCGCTTTGCTGGACCCATCGGCCCGCGTTATGCAGGGCAAAGGCTAGGGCTTTGCGGGAGGGGTGGATCGAGTAAACATAATAGGGCTGGCTTATCTTGCGCACCCCCTTGTCATTGTTGCCACCTATCAGCGAGTCAAAACGAGACTGCACCGCTTTGTACTTGCTTGGGTGGATGCGCTCTGCAAGCGGTAGCAAGATCCGGAGCTTGTTATTTGCGGACGGTTTGAGCTTCTCACTCTTGTGATTGAAAGACGTATAAAGAACAAACTCAAATTGAGACAGCTTCTCGAATATCTGCTCGACCGTCTCATCAGATACCCCGTCAATGTCGAGCGCCATAGCATCGATCCATTGGACGTGCTTATCGCTGCGGGTTTCCCCTTTTGAGACGTGTCCGAAAACGAAATTGGTGGTGTCTTTAGCTTGCGTGATTTTTAGTGTGGTTAGAGTCCGAACCCAGTGATCCCAACTGCGTGTGATCGGATTAGCTTTGAGCACCCCCTTGGCACTGCTAAACCTAGAGAACGTCAGTTCCCGCATGCTTCCCCCTAGTCATAGTCTCATTTTGATTTTCTATCATTGTCCCATTCTGGGACTGACAACCCGTCCAACATTCATAACAGTGCATAGCCTGTCAAGTCTAGAGCTTTTTGTCTCAGAGTGACACATTGTCTCAATTCGGGATCGCGCCCCCCTGGCCCCCAGGTGGACCCCCTCGGGGGGGCATTAAAATATTCAATAAATCCGGGTACTTACTTACTATATACCCCCTTCCCCCTAGTATATAAATATAAGTAAGAGAGGGAGAGAGTAAGAGAGTATAATATAATCAATTAAATAAATAATGAAATGAGAGAGTACATTACATCAGATAGAAGAGAAGGTTTTGAGGTGGGGGGGCAGGGGGCAGGGGGGCCAAACCCGTCTCATTTCGATACGGTCTGAATGGATATGGCCTCAATTAGAGACATACGCAGCCTCTTTTTGATTAAAAGAATATTTTCTATCCCGCCGTCTTCAGAGAGGGGGGGCAGACTCCCGTGCTCTATTTTGCGAATTTCCTGATTAACTGACCACAATAAACGGCAATTTTCAGAGTCAAAATTAAACCCGGCATTTCCCAAAATAGAAATAATGGTCTCTATTTCTTCGAATACTTCTACTTTTATTACCTCCTCAAACCGTACATTCATGGACAGGTTGAAGAGTCGATCGACCATATCCCCCGCGTGAATCTCTGGATCGATCGGTTGGTAAACCCCCGGTCCTATCTGTTTCATTTTGCGACGTATGGTTTTGACCGTATCCTTCAAAAGTTGAACTGCTAGCATATAAACCCCTCCCGTGGCTTTTAGTGACAAGTGTAGCACAATCTCACTTTGAGACTAGATAAGAGTTGAAGCGGTGCTCTGCGGTTGATAAGATGAGGCATGACTCAAAACGCTACACAACCAGAACCTGTTGAAGACCTCTGGTCACAGCTCTGTCTCAATGCGAGACTCGATGATGACAAGGCGGTCTACCTGCTCAAAGAGGTGTGCCGCATCTTTGGCGTTTCAATGTCTACCGTTAGACGTTGGAGCGAGTCGGGGGCTTTGCGTTCCTGGCTCCTAGGTCCGAGAAAGCGCGTTGTCGCAATTCAGGAATTGAAGAGATACCTGACGGAGCAGTCTCAAAATGGACATTGAACGGATCGACATTGATTTGCTAACGCCCGATCCCTCCAACGTCAGAACCCACGATGAGCGCAACCTAACCGCCATCAAGGGCAGCCTTCGCAGATTCGGACAACAGAAGCCCATCGTTGTAGACTCTCAGGGGATTGTGATTGCAGGCAACGGGACTTTGACGGCAGCCAAAGATCTAGGCTGGACTCACATCAACGTAATTCAGACAGGGCTCTCAGGTGTTGAGGCTGTGGCTTTCGCAATTGCGGACAACCGCACGGCAGAATTAGCAGATTGGGACGACACGGCTTTGACCCAAACGTTAGCAGCTCTGCGCGAGGAAGATCCTGACCTGCTCAAAGATGCCGGATTTCTAGACGGGGAATTTCAGAGGCTTCTCAATTTCGGACGCGAAGAGATTGAGGATGACTCATTCTCGGAATCGGACGGGGAAGCTATCACGGAGTTCGGACAGATCTGGCAACTCGGAAACCACCGGGTCATGTGCGGGGATAATCGCGATCCGGCACAGGTCAAAGCGCTGATGGGAACAATGAGGGCCGATCTCATTATGAGCGACCCGCCGTATGGCGTTGACTACAAGGGCTCGATCACTAAATCCCGAAATGAGATTGAGGGTGATGATGTAGTTGGATCAGAGTCCTACGAGCAACTGATTACAGATATGCTCATAGCGGCGCACAGCGTCTCAAAACCGGACAGAGGTTTATACCTTTGGTATTCAGATACCCAAGCTGTCGCAATATGCAACGCAGTGGCTGCTTCAGGCTTTAAGCGCTATGCGTGGATCGTGTGGGTCAAGCAGCATTTCAACATGAGTCTCAATCCGCAACACTACAGGCAGAAGCATGAAATGCTCATGTATGCTTCGAGCGGGTCAAAGATGCCTAGGTGGTACGGCCCGAATAATGAATGCACTGTGTGGGAATATGACAAGCCTATGCAGAACAAATTGCATCCCACAATGAAACCCGTGGAAATGTATGCAAGGTGTTTGAGCAACAGCAGCAAGATCGGAGATCTGGTCTATGAGACTAATCTGGGATCTGGCACCACGTTGATCGCTGCGGAGCAACTTGACCGTTCCTGTTTTGGGATGGAACTATCTGAGTCCTATTGTGATACAATAATCAATAGATGGCAGGAGCTGACGGGGAAGAAAGCTAAACTAGTCGCAAAGTGAGACACCCATGGGAAGACCGCACAAAGAGATCGATTATGAGCTGGCGTATAGGCTGGCGCGCATCCACTGCACCAATGAGGAGATCGCCGCTTGCCTGGGTGTATCTAGAGCACACTGGTACACTCTGATCAAAAACGATGCTGAGTTGGCCAACGCAGTTGAAAACGCGCGCGGCGAGGGCCGCGCATCGCTCCGCCGGCTCCAGTGGCAAAATGCGACAGAGGGAAATGTCACTATGCAAATTTGGTTAGGCAAACAGATTCTGTCTCAAAATGATATTTCGCGAAATGAGATTACTGGGAAGGGTGGCAATGCAATCAGGATCGAAGAAGACGCCGCTGCCGCACGCGAAGTTATCGAGGCTGCAATCCTTCGCGCAACTACCCGAAACAGAGAGGGACAGTCTCATATCGAGACTGACACCGACACAGCTCATTGACCTAAAATGGGATTGGCGGTTTTGGGCTCGACCTGAGCAGTTACCTCCGCCGGGTGATTGGCGCGTGTGGCTCATTTTGGCCGGTCGCGGTTTTGGCAAAACGAGAACGGGCGCAGAATGGATCCGCGAGCGTGTCAATTTGGGACAAGCCAAACGGATCGCCCTCGTAGGCAGGACCGCAGCAGACGTGCGTGATGTCATGGTGACCGGTCAGAGTGGAATCCTAAATTGCTACCCCCCCGATCGACGTCCTTTGTATGAGCCCTCGAAGCGTCGCATCACTTTTCACAATGGAGCTGTCGCAATATGCTACTCCTCAGAAAAACCAGACCAGCTCCGAGGACCACAGCACGATACAGTATGGGCTGACGAGTCAGCAGCGTGGGCATACCCCTATCAGACGTGGGACCAATTGATGTTCGGTCTCAGATTGGGAATCACCCCGCGCTGTGTTGTGACAACGACCCCCCGTCCCATTCAGCTAATCAAGGATTTGGTCAGTAGCAAAACGACACACGTGACTAGAGGCAGCACATTCGCAAATCGAGACAACCTAGCTCCTGCGTTCCTAGAGCAGATCCTCGACAAGTACGCAGGCACAAGTCTTGGAATGCAGGAAATCCATGCGCAGCTCTTGGAGGAGGTACCGGGTGCGCTGTGGACTAGAGCCATCATAGACGACCACCGAGTACATCAACCACCTCGTGTCCTAAAACGAGTCGTCGTTGCCGTCGATCCTGCTGTGTCTCAATCTGCGACAAGCGATGAGACGGGAATTGTAGTCGCGGGGCTCGGGGACGATGGTGACTTCTACGTTATGGAAGACGCATCGATGAGAACCAGCGTTGACCAGTGGGCCCGCGCTGTAGTGTTTCGCTACAAGATGCACAAGGCAGATCGCATTGTCGCAGAATCGAACCAGGGTGGGGATCTGGTCGATCGCATTTTGCGACAAGTCGACGACAGCGTGTGTGTCAAACTGATACACGCATCTAAGGGGAAATACTCGCGTGCTGAACCTGTCGCAAGTCGATACGAGCAGGGGCGTGTGCATCATATTGGGATTCACCGGGAGCTTGAAGATCAGCTCTGTAGCTACTCTCCCGAGTTCACAAAGAAAAGCCCTGATAGACTGGATGCACTCGTCTATGCCATCACTGAGCTTGACGCAAAACGAGTCATAGACGTGCGTATCGATGCAAACGCAAACCTGAAATCAGAGAGCTGGGAGTTGTGATGTGTGTATCAATCTCGGAATGGGACAGATCCCAAAGTGAGACAGAGCGACACCAAGAGAGTCCCATTCCGAGAATGAGACAGGTCTCAAAATGGGAATCGAGGGGCGCGCGAAAATTGCAAAAAAACGAAGTTGGGGGCGTTAATAAACTGCCATGCAGACTGAGCAAAAAATATTCCGAGGTTGAGCTGTAATGTGTGTATCAATCTCAGAATGGGACAAATCCCAAAATAGGATTCTCAAGGTCGAGGAAATAAGGGCTGATGATTTTGATGGGGCCACACGACGCGAAGCTAGAAAGATAGAGGCGCGCGCTGTCTCATTATCGAGCGCCGTCCGCGCCTATCTCAAAGTGAGAACGAGAAAGCTCGTGCGGGAATTGACCGGAGAAATCAAAGAGACTGGCAAAGTTCTCAGATTGCGAAAAGCCAAACGCATGAGCAAGGAGCAGAAGCGCTTGCTAAAACTCCTTTCATATTACGGACTTAGGCAGATCACCGATAGTGGCAAAGAGCTAGCCGGGTCTGAGTGGGTTGTCCCAAATACGTACATAAGCGATTACTTGTCTCAAAAAGAGATTCTGATTCAGCAGCTAGATGCGAATCTGGAGAAGGAATTTCGGGGCGCAGTCGGGCGAGCGCTTGCTGATTGGATGCAAGAAACTCCCCGTCCCACAATAGGACAAATCTCAGAACGACTCAGAAGCTGGCTCACGGTAGAATCCCAAAAAGGAGCACCGTACAAATTGAAGCCACTAGGAAATAGGTTTACGGTCGAGGGGCTAGGAGCTAGAGCTAGGATGATTGCACGCACCGAGATAAACGCCGCTAGGAATTACGGGCGAGTCGAGGCGGGCAAGCTGATAGGGCGGGAATATTTGATTTGGATTGCATCGGACGATGGCAAATCAGGACGAAGACAGCACAATAAAATGGACGGTCTCATTGTGAGACAAGGAAAGTTTTTCAAAAATCCCAGAACAGGAGCCCGGTTGAGGTATCCTGGTGACCCCGGCGCGCGGAGCAAATTTGGGGTTGCTGGTGAAGTGATAAATTGCCGATGTAGTGCCCGTCCCATTTCGGCACAAATGGCAGAGAGACTAAAAGGTGGTATCAATGTCTGAAAATGAGATTAACGGTAAGTATGATTTTCTCGATGTTCTGGGCTCGACTGGTCTAAACAGGCAAGCAGGGCAGATTGATGAAGAGTGGCTCAAACAACTCCAAGGGGAGAAGGGTCAGAAAATCTTCACCGAGATGCGCGACAACGACCCGGTTGTAGGCGCGATTCTCTACGCAATCAAAACACTCGTAAGACAGACCAAATCCCAAATTAATACAGCGAGCGATGACCCAGTCGCAAAAGAGTACGCGGCTTTTGTCGAGGAATGTATCGAGGACATGTCAGTGACTTGGCCTGATTTCCTGGCTGAAGTCCTGTCGTTCCTTCCCTTCGGCTGGTCCTATTTTGAGATTCTCTACAAGGTTCGTAGGGGGCACAACGACGATCCCAAATTGAGTAGCTCATACGATGATGGTCGGGTCGGTTGGCGCAAGTTCGGGGTGCGCTCGCAAGATACACTCTTCAAATGGGAGTTCGATGATGAGGGCGGTTTGCGAGGGCTTTGGCAAATGGCCCCGCCTACCTTCGAGCAGGTCTACATCCCATTAGAGAAGGCGTTGCATTTTCGGACTGAGACACACAAGAACAATCCCGAGGGGCGTAGCATTTTGAGAAACGCCTACCGCTCCTGGTATTTTCTCAAAAGGATACAGGGCGTAGAGGCTGTGGGCGTCGAGCGTGATCTTGCAGGGTTGCCGGTAATGCAGGTGCCTGTTGAGCTTTTAGCCTCAAACGCCACCAGCTCTCAAAAGGCTGTCGTTGACGACTTTCGCGATATGATACAGAAGATCCGGCGCGACGAATACGAAGGGATCGTCATCCCGTCCGAAACTGACATGGACGGAAACCCCACCGGTTTCAAATTGAGTCTGCTCAGTTCGGGAGGTAGACGCCCGCTAGACGTTGACCAGATCATCAAGCGTTATGAAAGCCGTGTCGCATTATCGGTCTTAGGCGAGTTCGTTCTCTTAGGTCTCGACGGGGTCGGATCGTTCGCTCTGTCGAGTAGCAAAACGGCACTCTTTGCGCAGGCGCTCGGGGTGTACCTGCAATCGATCGCGTCGGTGTTTAACGAGCAAGCGATCCCTAGACTCATGAGGCTAAACGGCTGGAACCAGGTAGAGCATTATCCCAGTTTGTCATTTTCCGATATTGAGACACCAGACGTCCAAGAGATATCAACCGCACTCACCGGGCTAGTCGGGGCGGGTATCATCACGCCTGATGATGAGCTTGAATCTTGGGTGCGCGATTTTGCGAATCTCCCATCGTCCGATTCTGCGACAGCTCGACGGGATGTTGTGGATGAGGCTCTCTACGACGAACAGATTCTGCCTCAAGATGAGACAGTCCGAGAGGCTCCTGAACTAGACGAGTCCCAGGATGAGACTGAGACAGAATCCGAAGTTGAGACAGAGGGAATCGAGACAACCGCAGAAGTACCGGTTGCAGCGGTCACGCTCAACGGGGCTCAGGTTTCATCGCTTCTCGAAATCATACAGAGCGTTTCGACGGGGCTTCTCCCTAGAGACACAGCTCTCCAGATCATATCAATGGCATTCAACTTGAGTACAGAAAAGGCTGATCTCGTTTTGGGATCGGTAGGTCGAGGGTTCGAGCCTGATCCCGAAACTGAGACAATCACCGTAGAGGAAAGCGAGCGCACTGATGGCTGATACTAAAGCTGAGGCAATCGACAAAGAAAGCTACCCGTGGAAAACCTGCATACGAGACCAGGTCAAGGCGGGTCATTCTGAGAAATCTGCTGAGAAGATCTGCGGCTCTATCTATTGGGAGTATGGGCCCGGCAGCAAATCCCAATTTGCGAAACACGAGGACCGTACAGCAGAATGGGGCAGAGTCTACAACGCGGTGCTGAGGGAGACAGGCGACGCGGAGCTAGCGTCTCAAGTTGCGACAGACAGGACAGGCTTAGACGAGGGATCTCAAACTGAGACAGTCGAAGTCTCGCAAGTACCTAAAATCATTGCGCTTTTAGCTTTGTCTCAAATTAGGCCGGCGGTCTTGTCTCAAACTGAGAACAAGGAACTGGTGGATATTTGGGATTATTTGCGCTCTGCGTTTTCGCAATTCAAGACAGACCCCATGATGAGAGGGCGGATTGTTGCCGCAGCGTCTCGGGCTGTTGAGGAGATCCAGAACCGGAAGCTAGAGCTAGATCCGTCAGAGCTGCACAGAGAAGCACAGCGGCTCATAGACACTCTACGTCATCAACTCGCGTCTCTAAATAAGACAGGCGTCCCAATTTGGAACGCAGGCGCTCCGGTGGTTTTTGTGGTCTCCGAGGCCAATGAGATTGATAAGGCGCGGGGGGAATTTTTGTCAGGCCCGGACGGTAGAACCTTCCAAGACCTGTATCTCAACCGTCTCAAATTGCGAAAATCTGAGGTCTGTATTTTGGATGTTTCGCAGGTCGAGTGGCTAGAGAAAGCTGATCCTATCGCAGTTATCGCCCTAGGCAGAACAGCCAAGAAAGTGTTGTTAGATGTCGCAATTTGCAACTTGCCGCATCCCAAAGCTGTAAGGCGTTTCGGGGATAGTGGCGAAGTTGGGCGGAAACTAAAGGCAGTCTCGAAACGACTCACGTCTCATATTGAGAATTTAAGCCTTGACGCTATGACCACAAATGAGCGACAATCATCAACTGAAGACTGCAACAGTGCAAGCACGCGATCAGGACCGATTGATAAGTCCGAAAATGAGACGCCTGCACAGGTTGACGACGTTGGCTCAGAGCCCGATTCGCAGATTGAGACGCGGGGGGACGAGAGGCAGGATATTGATTCTGGAACGTCTGAAGCTCAAGATCTGTCTAAGTCGTTGACGGTGCCGATTGCCAAGGCCGACTCGGAGAAAAAGATTGTATATGGAATCGTTCTCGATCCGTATCAAATCGATGCACAAGAAGATTGGTGTTCTCCCAAAGCGATAGAAGAGACAGCGCACGAGTGGCTTTCAAAAAGTCGCATTATAGGATTCGACCATACAGCCAAGGCTGATGCGTACCCGGTCGAGTCATCGATAATCCCGTACCCAAGTGCTGAGGATTATCAAAATGCGATGGATTGTAAACCGCACCGCGCCTACAGGATGCCCTTCGGAGACGACGTAGTGCATTCAGGTAGTTGGGTTTTGGGAACGAAGCTCGGTGACTCAGAATGGGACAAGGTGAAAAAGGGCAAGCTCAACGCTTATTCTATCGGCGGCTACGGCAGGCGAGAACCTATGTCCAAAAATGAGATGCCTAAAGTTGAGTTCGTAGAGTTAACAGAGGATCAATAGATGCCGATAACGGCGCTAACAGATTTGGAAACCGTCGAGGTGAGTTTGGTTCCGGCTGGAGCGAATCTCAAAAAGCGATTTCCCATAATGAAACGAGACGAGGATAGTTCGATGTCAGATATTCTTCATGCAGTCATTGACGCTCAAACAAGCGACGAATCTCATTTTGACAAAGTCGCAAAATCAGCAAACCTCTCTGAAGAAGCAGCCGCAGCCGTTAAAGGCGCGATGAAAATTCTCAATGCTTATTCAGACATGATCCCCGCAGAGCAAGCGTTGGCGGTGGTTTCCGAAGGTTTGGGTGTAAAGAAAGCTACAGAGTTCGAGCGAGGCAAAGAGTCCGAAGGTGCGAAACTTTCCGACGAAGAAAAAGACGAAGAAGACGAAGAGGTCAAAGAGCTTTCCGAGATGATCACTGAGTCCGAAAAAGCGACAGAGTTCGAAGAAGGTAAAGAGTCAGAAGGCACCACCATTGCTGACGAAGAAGAGGACGCCAAAAAGGCTGATGAGGATGAAGAGGAAGACGAAGAGAAAGCGGAGAAGGCTAGTCCCAATTCGCTACAGAAATCTCTCGAAGCTCTCGATCCTGCTGTCCGAGATCAAGTCACGGCTCTTTGGAAGTCTCAAAAAGAAGCAGTCGCAAAAGCGGACAAGCTCGAAAAGTCTTTAGCCAAAGAGCGAGACGAACGACTCCGAAAAGAGTTCGTTACCAAGGCCCAGAACGAGTTTCGTTTTGTGCCTGGCAAATCACCCGAGGAACTTGGATTGATGCTCAAGTCGCTTTACGCGATGGATTCTCAAATTGCGAAAGACATTGAAGGTATCTTCAAGTCTGTAAGCGCGATGGTTGAGAAGGGCGATCTGCTTGATGAACTCGGTTCAAGTATGACTGGCGAGGCTACCAGCGGGAGCGCTTACAGCAAGCTGGACAATATCGCAAAAACACGCGTGTCAAAATCGGACGAGTCCTACGCCAAAGCCTTTGAGGCTGCGATGAAGGCTAACCCTGATCTCTACACAGCGTATCTTAACGAACAAGCCAACCAGGGATAAGGAGTCTCAAAATGGCATTCTCAGAAAATATGCAGACGATTAGCTTAGTTGCTGGGGAGGATCTCTCGTCTAGTCAATACTACTTTGTAGCCGTCGATTCGAGCGGACAGGCAGTACTGACTGGCGACGATGGTAACCCCGTTGGCGTTGTACAAAACAAGCCCGAGTCGGGCCAGGCGGCTACCATCTGCGTTTATGGTATCTCCAAGCTCTACATCGGAACAGCAGCAGGTCTCGGGACAGGCTACAACGTAGGCTGTGATTCCAATTCCGCCGGTAAGGTATCTGATACCGGGTCATTTCGAATGGGGGTTGCGCTAGAAGATCCCACCACTGATGGGGACATCGTCGCCGTCCTTATCCAGAAAAACGGTAAGCAGGCGTAAAGGAGTCTCAAAATGCCAAATCCAACTAGATCAGATGTGCATGTAAACGCACCTTTGACGAACGTCTCAATTGCCTATTTGCAAGATGAGACAAAATTCGTCAGCAATCAGTGCTTCCCAACTTTGGGCGTGCCTAAGCAAAGTGATCTCTATTTTCAATATAGTCAAGGGGACTTCCTCAGATCAGAGGCGCAGATGCGCGCCCCTGGTACGGAGTCAGCGGGTGCAGGTTACAACCTGACTACCGCGTCCTATTCTGCGAATGTTCTGGCTCTGCACAAAGATGTTGCAGATCAAATCAGAGCCAACGCAGATGCGCCGCTCAACATGGATTCAGACGCTACAAAGTTTCTGACTCAACAGATGTTGATCAAGCGGGATCTCGACTGGGCAGCCAGCTTTTTTAGCGGCGGATCCTGGACCGGTTCAACAACCGGATCTGACATCACACCAGGAACAAAATGGGATGCTAGCGGTGCAACTCCGATCGAGGACATCGATGCTCAGGCAAACTCGGTCGAAGCTAAGACTGGTTTCAAACCAAACATTCTCGTTTTGGGAATCGACGCCTTCACAGCCCTAAAAAATAGTGCTGATGTCGTTGACCGAATTCGCTACACACAGACAGGTGTAGTGACTGAGGATATCTTGGCTAGTCTCCTTGGAGTTGAGAAGGTTGTTGTGGCTCGTGCTGTCTACAACTCCGCACTCGAAGGGGCAACTGATAGTATCAGCAGAATCTACACAGGTGACACGGCTCTCTTGCTTTATCGCCCTACGTCCCCGTCATTGATGCATCCTTCAGCAGGATACACTTTTGCATGGACTGGGTACCAAGGAGCAGGGCCAGACGGTCAGCGTGTGTCTCGTTTTCGGATGGATCACCTTCGTAGTGACCGTATCGAAATGGAAATGGCGTATGACCAAAAGCAGGTTTCAACTGTTCTTGGTGCGCGTTTCGTTACAGTGGACACTTGATCCTGATGTGGCTCGCGGGGAAACTACTCAAGGTCAAAGTTGATGGTGACAGGTACGAGGATCGTTCAGTGGGCGATCCGGTACCTGAAGCCGTCAGGTGGCCCCCTCGTCAATTTGAGGCACACAAAGATCTTGGTTGGATCTATTGGGTTGATCTCGAAACGAAACACAAAAAGAAAACCAAGCAAAAGCGAAAGCGTCTCACTTTGCAAAAAGAGGTCTAGTCATGACATGGAGTTTCAGCGAATCACTATCCGCAAATCTGGATAAGGTCCGGCTGAAGCTAGGTGATACAGACACCAATGACCAGATACTTCAAAATGAGACAATCAACGCTCTGCTTACTGAGCACAATGATGATGTAGATTTGACTGCGATCTCTTGCTGTCGAGCGATTATCGCAAAATACAACAGAGCCCTCGATCGAAGCGCTGCCGGCATGTCAGCGAACCGATCGATCATCGTGGATAACTACCGCGATCTCCTCAAAGAGCTGTTGCAAGCTAATCGCGGCAACGCGGGTGCGCGCTACAAAGGTAGCTACTCCAGAGACCGTCAAGAAACCATCGAAGACGATTCAGATTTCATCCTGCCTTTTGCGAGGTCTGGTGAGTTTGACTACCCCGGCACGGGTGAAAATTCTCGTGACCCAGATTGGGACGATGTCTAATGGCGAAGCGCAAATCCAAAGAAGGGTTAGAGTGGATCTTTGAAGGGGTTTTGAAAAAGCTTCCTATGGTTCTAGAGTCAAAAGCTCTTGAAGCGGCGGAAGTTTGCGCTATCTACCTAGACAAGTCTACGCGGAAATATCTCAATAAGAGATCAACGGGGACGCTCGCGAATTCCTGGCAAGCTACGCTACTCAGAGATGGGGACGGGGACTATACAGCCGGAGCCTATTCCGATCTACCCTATGCCTCAATTCACGAGAGAGGCGGGCGTATCTTTCCGAAGCAAGCAAAAAACCTCGCAATCCCAATAACGGACAAAGCTCGAAACATCGGTAGCCCTCGCAACTTTCCCAATTTGCAATACGTGTCCTATAACGGGATTTCTCCGCGCCTGATCGAGATGCCTTCCTTTACAGCTCAATACGTTCTCCGTCGCTGGGTTGATATCCCTGGGACGGGGTACATTAGCAAAGCAGGCGAAGCTGCAAAGGATGACGTTGTTGAAATTATCGGTAATGGTGTCTCTGGTTTAATTGCTAGCCAAGCCCGTGGTGCCAGCCTGATGTATGAGATCTGACAATGGGAACGCCACGACGCAGATCTATCTTGTCCAATATTGGGACAACGCTCGACACGATTAGTGTAGCAAATGGCTACAAGACTAATGTGGCAACGGTCGAGGCTGTTGGCAAAAGTTGGGGCGATATGGGAACGGGAGAGAAGCCGTGGGTAGGCTATTCTCCGGGTCGCGAAACGCTACAGTACTTTCCCTTTAATGATATCAAGGTCGCTCTGAGTGTCACTCTGATTTGCCACATCTCTGCGTCTACTCAATCCGCGCGAAGTTCTGAACTCAATGACCTCCTAGATGATGTCATTGCGGTGTTATCTGTTGATACTACTAGAGGGGGCGTGGCTATTTCTACGACAGTGAACACAGTAGAGACGGACGAAGGATCACCGGATGCGAATGGTTATGGGTCGATGCTGATCACACTCACAGTTTCTTATCTCAGAACGACATCGTCATCCTAGGAGTCCCAGAATGAAACTCAGGTACACAGCACATTCGAGCATGGTCATGGGCGGGCGTCTCTTCAAAGATGGCGACATCCTAGAGTGCGAATCAGCCGAAGGTAAGGCTCTGATCTCTAGCGGCTTGTGGGCTACTGTTGAAACCCCGAAACCTAAGAAGCCAAAGAAGGCTTCTAGCAAATCTCAAAACGAGACAGAGGAGGAGTAAGCTATGGCTTTCCTACTAGGGCGCGATCTTAAATTCTATTGCAAATTAGAGACAATCAACACCCCGGCAGCAAACTACGGCACACCATCGCAACCGCGTTATGTAGCTGATAGTAATGCTGCGCGGGTTGTCAGCAGTTCCATGGAGTTCACTGTAGCTCGCGAGAATCGAAACGACGCACGCGCAACACGCTCTGCTCTCGGTCGCATAACAGGAAAACAAGAGGTTTCGTGGTCTGTTGAATCCTACATGTGTCCCAAATCGGGAGCGGTTCCAAACATTGCTCCGATGCTCGAATGTGCGATGGGATCTGTAGCAACGACAACCTACTCTCTTGCTACTGAGCTGAACACTTTTCAGATGGCTCGCCTATCTGAGGATGTCATGCGCGAAGAGGTTTTTGGTTGCTGGGTTGATGAGATGACTGTGAGCGCGTCGGGAGGGGATCCCGTAACGATCTCATTTTCGGGCGGCGCGTGTGAATATGCTCTGACCGGAACTGCGACAACGGATGCAACTAGTTCTGGCAAGGGTCTCACAGTTGCATCAGGTGGAACCAACTTTATGCCGGGGTCGCTAATTGCGATTGCAGATGTGACTGCTACTGATGGAACAGTTGTTGCGGGCTCTACCAGCGCAACCGATGTTCGACTAGCTACGAGCCGGAGTTATGCAACATCAAAAGCTGTTACGCCCCACACGCCAGACGGGACATACACAACACACGGCGATCCTATTACGGGAATCTCTGGAACGTTGAGCCTAGACAGTGAGACAACTCTAAACGTTACATCGTTTGATGTCACTGTCTCAAACGGCGTCAAACCTCTTAGCGACGAATTCGCAAAAAAGGGCACGAGCGATTTCATCGAAGGGTTCCGAGATGTGACAGGTACAGTCACAGTTCGCGCAACTAGCGACGCTCTGACGAAGTTTCAGAAGCGGTATCAGCTAGCTCGTCCCGCTTTGGGAAATCCTACCACTGACACAGTCGGGCCCGCTCCTACTTTTCAGACTCTCGCTCTGACTATCACGCTAGGGAATGTTAGCGGCGCAAAACAGATCATCACGTTACCTGCCATCGAGCTTGGTTTTGCTGGTATCGAAATCCCAGAAGCGGAAGAAGCAACAATCGCAATTCCTTTTACTGCGTTGGCTACTGCGTCTAATAATGAGATGACGTTCGAATGGAATGCATCATAACCGTCTCAGATTGAGACAACTAAACGGGGAAAAATCATGGAAGATACGGCTGTCGAGTTTGTGCCCGACATTGAAGACAACAGAGACAAACCAGAATCAGAGCAGGTGTGGGCTGAGATCTTGCCGATGACAGGGCAAGAGTTACGCACGTATCAACGTGTGATGCTCAGTGTTAAAGCAGGCTCAAAAATCGCTTACTCAAAAGCTGAGAAGGTTGTGCGATCTATCATGACAGATCGTGTCTTAGCTGTTCACAATTACTCAGATATCAAAGGCGTCCCAATTTCGGACGGTGAGCAAGTCTACGAGCGAGGGGAGGCTGCGATGATTGATTCTCTCTATGCGGGTCTGACTGAGATCAGCGTGCTGAAGGAAGGCCTCAGAAAAAAATAGAGATCGCCGCTCGGATGATTTTGAGTGGCGATGAGCGCGTCCTGGGATGGGGGTGCTCTAAATGCAAAGGCGAGGAGTTTGAAGAAGGGGACGAATTAAGAGCAATCCGAAATTGCGACTCGTCCCAGAATAAGAATATCTCGTGGGACTGGATGCCTAGTTTGCGTCGGTGCCCGTGGTCTCAAATTGACGAAGAGACTTGGATGGTGATCGGTTGGTGGGTTGAATGGCGAGAGTTCAAGGTGTTGCCTTTTGAGGGGTCAGACCTCTTGGAGCAACCTGCATACGTCATTGAGGTTTTTTCTTTTTTGGGACAACTGAAAAGCGAGGTTGAGCGGAAGGTTGCGGAGAGAGAAAAGAAAGAACTAGAGAAGCAGCAACGGGCGGCTAGTCGCAAAAGAGGACGATAATTATGGCAGCAGAGGAAAAAGTAGGGCTCACCTTATACATTAAAGACAAGGCCTCTAAAGTTGTTGAGGGCCTTGCAAAACGTGTCGGTCTTATCAAGTCCGCTTTTGCGAAAGTCTCAAAGGCGCTGAAAGTTTTCGGGTTTACTGTTGTCGTTGCCAACCAAGCTCTTGAGCTTATGTCTAAGGGTTGGAGCGCTATCAAGTCAGGTATCACCTCTTCGGTTCAGGCTGCCATCGAGTTGCGAGGGGCGACAGACCCTTTAGTCAAGTCTTTCAGTCGCATGCAGCGGAAACTTCGGTCTATAAAAGGCACTATAGGAACTTCTTTTTTAGCAGCCTTTAAGGGGATCGGTGAAGCTTTTGAACCTGCTATAGACAACCTCAAAACGTTCCTCGAAAATAACCGCAAGCTGATTGCAACGAAGATTGTTGAATACCTTTTTAGAGCTGCACAAGCCCTCACTGAAGGTATAGCTTTCGGGCTCAACCAAGCAAACACAATTTGGCATACGCTAACGTCAACAATTGATCTCTCGATCATGTCGATCTCAAAATTCGTGGGGGCGTGGTCTATGGCAATGCTCTCAATCGAATTTACAGAAGAAGGGCAGAGAGTTCTCAATGAGCGAATTGAGAAAATGTCTGAGATCTACAACGCCGCAGAGAAGAGAGTGAAAGGTGCAGCCGGTGCGCACCAAGATTACGCGGATGCGATTGAGGCACAAAGGCAGGCGCTCCAAAGGTTAATCGCCGTTCAGAAAGGCCCTGCTAAAAAAGCTGCGGGAGAGGCGGCGGATGCAGCGGGCAAAACTGGGACAGACACAGCAACTCAGAGGATTAACAAATTCAAAGAGAGGCTAGGAAAGCTCGCCCCAGAAATTCAGGAGGCTTTCAAAAAAGCGCTAAAAGGGAAAGGTCGCAAAGAGGGAATGCTCATTGCTGAAATTTTCGAGAGAGACTTGGATCTCATTTCGAGACGGGTCCAAACACTCAGCAAAGAAACTCTCCCAAAAACAGCAAAAATGCTGGAAGATTCTTTTTCCAAAATAGGAATCAAGTTCGATTTCCCCATTGATGAACACAACATTGAATTGATGAGAACTCTTTTTGATTTAGGCGTTAAGGCTCAAGAGGCTCCGTTGCTTTTTGAGAAAGAAGATTTCAATATACTATGGGACAAGTTGGATCTTACTGCTGAAAAGCTAAAGGCTATGCGAGAGCATCAGAAAAAGCTCAACACTGACACTGTCATTTACGACACCATTCTTGCAAACATTCCCAATTTGATATCCGGTATCGGTAACGAGATGGGTAGGGTGATGATGGAAGTAGCTGCTGGTCAAAAAAAGATGGGCCAGGCTTTCGCGCAACTCATGCAGAGTGCTTTGATGCTAACTATTGAAGTGATCAAGCAGGGTCTAATGGCCTATGCTGTCAAGACTATGGGACTCATAATTGCTGGCGAGGTAGAGAGTAAAGGGGTTCTTGGCCTAATTACTGGAGCTATTGCGGGCGCAGCAGCGCTTTCTGTTTTTCAAGGTTTGATCAGCGGGATGCCAACGGGGCAGGTTCAAGCTTTTGCTCAGGGTGGCTTAGTAACAGGGGGCGTCCCAAATCGAGACAGCGTGCCTGCCATGCTAACCCCTGGCGAATATGTGATCCCAAAACGAGACGTCGATGCCGCTCGATCTGGCGGCAGAGAATCCGGCAGCAGTGTCAATATGACAATCAACACCGCCGTTCCTCCTAGTCGCGGCGAGATGAAACGCTACATCAGACAGAATTTGATCCCGGCTATGCGAGATCTCAAAGCTCAAGGGGTTGTTGTCTAATGGTTTGGTCATCAGCGGCTTTGACGGCAGCAGAAATCTTAGGTTTTGATAACGATAAACCCATGCTTGTGGTTCAGCAAGCGAGCACTCCCACCGGGGCGCACTGGACAACCACGGGCGCATATGGTGGGCCTGATGTGACGCTATCAAGTGAACCCGCTGTTCGTGCATATGATAGTATCGGAAGCTTAGTCACAAGCACAACAGGCGTCGCATCCACTAGCCCCAAGTATTTCAATTTCTATTTTACGACATCGATCACTATCGATTCTCTTCTCATTTTGGGACACAACTTCAACTCGATCGGGATCACTAGTGTCTCTCTAGATATCGCAGACAATCAGGATTTTGATGAGAAAGTTCGAGAGATTGCAAAGTACGAGATCGATGGGACAACAGATAATCGCATTTTGATAACAAACCTAAATGACGACAGTACTACGACGTCTAAGGCCGGCTGTAGTACAACCTCTGGTGATGCTACTGTAGGAATGGCAACCTCTGGTATTCGTGTTGGTGATCTTATTACAGGGGTTGGTATTCAAAGCGAATCATATGTGGAATCGATCACGGACGCTTCTGAGTTAGAGATGACTAAGACAGCCACAGCCAATAATGGAAGTATCACCCTATACCACACGCAGTATGATTATGTTGAGGGCGGTACGGCTGAGAGGTATAGCGGAGTTCAGTATATCCGTCTCAGAATAGTACACGCAGGATCTGAAGATCCTGAGTTCGCTGAGTGCCTGCTAGGTTACAGATACCAGTTACAGAGAAATCCTAATTTGCCCTGGGACAATCGCCGCGAGTATTCTGAGACTGTAGACAGCACAGCCCTTTCTGGTTTAACGAAACGTTACGTTCAATTCAGAGGGCAAGCTCTCCGATCTTTCAGATACCCAATTTGGGAATCTGACGAAATCACGGTGGTTGAGAATTGGTGGGATGCAATCGAGGACGGGACAAAGCCTTTTGTCTATATTGAGACGCCTAGTTCATCACCGCAAGCCATGATGATGCTGATGGATATTCCTGAATTGGGATTCCCGTTTGTCGGGCCTGTCGAAAGAACTCTAACATTCAATATGACAGAGCAACCGCGATACCTTGCGAGAGAATAGATGGCAGGAACGATCACAGCGAATTACCGAAAAGCGATGCGAAAGGCTAACATAGAGCCGATCGTTCAGGTTGCAATTTCATTCACGTCGCCTTCTTCTGTATCTCTCTACGTCAGCAACGCTCATCATACTACAGCTTACGATCAAGATGCGATCCCGATTCTAATGGGCGTCACTGATGTCACTCAAGATGTTGATCCGGTCAAAAGAAATTTTGAAATTGGGACTATTCAAATTGAGATTTTGAATGACCCATACGTACGCAGCCTCGTGTCCTCGCATCATTGGTATAACGCGATAGTTTCGGTGAAGGTAGGGACCGAGACTCTGGCTGAAGCTGAATACATGACTGTGTTTTATGGACAGGTCAAAAGAGTCTACGCTGAATTTGATAAAATCGTTGTTGATTGTTCAACACGAAACAGCAAGCTCATAGGGTACGTGACGCCACAGGTCTATACTAACAAACATCCTGCTGAAGTTCTTCGCCTATCTATGAATGCAGCAGGCGTTGAAGATGGAGCAATTGATACAGCTTCATTTGCGGCAGACGCATTTGCGCCTTTTTCTCATTATTGTTTTTCCTCTTATGGGATTGCGCCATACTTCAGGACTGATGACGGGCGTGTGATGAGCGGTACGAGCTGGCCTAGCGATTCTCAATTTGGGTCAGTTGGCAATCCTCATTATTCTGAAACACCTACTACCAATAACATCATAAAAGTGAGGACCGAGGAGTTCGCTAGAGAGTACTGTGAAATGACAGGGCTGACGTTTCATAATGACACAGCCTCCAAAGCTACTCTCAGCTTTCCTGATCCTGCTGCCGCAGTCACTCGACACCTCACGACCGATGACTATAGGGATTTTGAGCAAGATCCTGAAAACCTCATTTTCAACTATGTAGAGTTCTCTTGCGGGTCAGAACAGAATCCGCTGACATTCTCATTAAAGGACTCGACCTCGATCTCTAAATTTGGCGAGGAAAGATACAAAGCATCCACAGTCTACTTCGCGCCTGGTGCCGCTGTCGGAGCTGACGTAACGTCAACCAGTGGCAAGCCGGGAGGCCCTGGGGTCAACGGTTTTTGTGGGGTGCGGAATCTCAAAACGGGACAGACGAGCGCAGATCAGATTGATGCAGACAACCCGTTCTATCTCTATTATCGTTCTGGGATCTACAAGACAACCACAGCACACACTGACGCGATGCCAAACCAAAGCAGCTTTGCTTGGAACGTTGATGCCGTTGGCCAAGAGGACGGTTATGATCGCGGTGTACGGATGTTGGAGATTTCAGGACTCAGCAATATCGGTGGTGAATCTTTTAGTTCTGCACACGCTTATTATTATTATGACATCACAATCCCGTACCAGTGCGCTGAAAGAATTTTAGATCGCTTTAGTAACGGTGTTCCCAAAATAACATTTTTTCTAGGTTTGGATCAAATAGATCTAGAGCTAGGCGACACAATCTCAATCGACAATGATTGGTTCGCTAGTCCCTTTTTGGGACTCGACGGTCTGGATTCAAATACTAAATTTGAGATCACGAAAAAGGAAGTTCGCTGCACTGGGTCCGATATTGGGATTGAGATTGAGGCTGTGTTTCTCATAACCTCAACATCTCCTAGCGTAACAGCTATCGTTAATCATCCTGGAGAGCTTGAACTTTTACCTCTGCTCCCATCTAAAGGTCTTTCGGTTAATCTCAACGCGACATCAACGAGTAGCGTTGTTGACGGCTTGAGTCTTCAAGCCACTAGCGGGCTAGGCTATGCGATCAAGTCAGGCAATATGCTTTGTGGCGGCAACTCTAGAGTGATGGCAAATGACTCACCCGCTTTTACTGCAACAGCTAGCAAGCACACCTATACGGGTTTCGACTCTAGTTCAGGCAACATAATCACGACCGAAGTTGCGACATCAGATCCTGAGCCGCCTTTGTCTCAAAACGAGATTCGCATCGGAAAGGTTATATCTGACGGTAGCTCCGTCACATCTATTGTCGATTTGAGACGGTATGGTGCAACGTCGATTAGGCAGATCGATAAAGAAGCGATCGCCCCTGGACTCACTACGATTTGGAATCCTGGTTTTGAGATGTGGCCTGATACAGGCAGCGCCCCTCCAGGCTGGACAGCCGCATCAGGCGTACTAGGTACTGACATCATCAGAGAGGATTCTACGACGCACGCGGGGTCTCATTCTGCGGAATTTGCCAACACGTCAACCGCAGCAACTCTCACATCAGATCAGATCCCTGTTGTCCCAAATCGAGTCTACAGAGCTTCTGTCTGGCTCAGACAAACCGCGGGATTCACTGTCAACGCGAAGATCTATTGGTACCAAAGAGATCGAACGGCATCATCTACAGCTAGCTCTAATATCCATATCTCGTCTCTTCTTGCGATAAATACATGGGAGCAAAAAGACCTAGCTGTTGCCGCTCCCAGCGATGCAGCTTTTGCTGAGATCTATCTCAACCGCGCAGCTAGCCCCAGCCCGGCAGGCGTTTGCTATTTTGACGATGTCTCATTTCGAGAAGAGCCCCCTGCATTTTTCGCCTATAACGCAGCAACAACAACACTCACAAAAGCTACTCCGTCACAGCTCGATTTTCAGACCGCAGTTTATAATTACGGTAGTGGGTACGATACTGGGGCTTATGAGTTTGTAGCTCCGACGGCTGGTCTGTATCAATTTGAGAGCGCTCTGACTGTAGACACAGGCACAACTACGCTAGCTGACGAGAATCTCGTATTGACTATTAAGCACACAGATCTGGCGAGCGCTGTCACTACAATCTTGACTGCGCAAGGTACACATGCCGCTTCGATACAATACTATGTCTACGGACAAATTACGTACCCAATGAGGCAAGGCGAAAAGATTACTTTGTTTGTCAATCCTCGCATTGACACGCCAGTCCTAGAAAACTCAAAGAACGAATCATTTTTCAGCGGTAGGCGTGTTTCATTATGAGTCACAAGTATTCACAAGAGGGCAGATGTTTTTGCTCTCTGGGGCGGCAGGTCTGTTTTCCCCGTACCTGTCGTCCCACTTTCTCACTTTAGGATTTCGCAAAATGCGAAAGTGCGTTAGACTTTTAGAGCTAGGACGCAACGGCAGCGGGATCTAGCCTAGACCGGATTGACGGCAAAGGAATGACCAACCATGGCACAGACACGCGGAACGACCGTTTCAGCAAAAGCATATACTACAAGCGACACCGACATCCTGAGCTTTCAAGCGAGTCACAATATCAAGCAGGGTACTGTGTTCTATGTCTACGCTTCAACAGTTGGTACAGCTAAAGTTCACTACAAAGATCCCAGCGGCACGTATCGCGAGATGCAGAGCACGTCGGTAGCTGCTGACGATCTCACCGTTATCAGTTTTGATTTCCCAATTTCGGATTGCAAGCTGACCTATGTTGGGACTTCGGCGGGCGGCACGATCAACGCCGAAGGGCGGAGTTTCTAAGATGCCAAAGATAGTTCAATACAATCTGCCTCCGGGCGGGACGGTCACGCAACTTGCCGACAATCTCACCACAGCTTTAGAGATCGAGGGTGTAGATTCAAAAGACTACGTGGTGGTCAAAACTGTAGATGGCTCGGAGTCGGTCACTATCAAAGCTGGCGGTGCGGGCACTGTAATTAATGAGTCGGGCCAAATGAAATCTACCGCTTCAGGCGGCTGGATGCTTATTTCTTCCGATCCTACAGACACCGCTCCGAACATAATGCCCAGCGGGTCAGATCCCAATACGGGAATCGGGCACTACGGCGGCACGTCAGATAGCGATGCTCTCTCCCTAATCGCTGGGGGCGTCGAAGGGGTCCGTCTCCAAGAAACAGGCGGGGCGATCACTACTACGATCACGGGCGCGGTCGAGCATACCGGGGCTTTGGAAGTCAAAGGAGACCTAAGCGTAGCTCTCCAAGGGACATTCACAGCAACGAATAGTAGCGCCGAGATTACTGCCGGAAGTAGCACAGCGTTTCTTACTGAAATCTTTGAAGGGTCCGCAATTGAGATATTTGAGGGCGATGGTACATCGCGAGGTGTCTACCGTGTTGCCGATGTTGCCTCCAATACTGCGCTGACTCTAGACACCAACGTCACTGGCTTAAGCTCTAGCCCCTTGACGGGGATGACGGGCAAGACAGATCCAACCCTGTTGGATGTAAAGTCTGGCGACGACATGACGTTGTTGGCTGTCACAAATCGCTATGTGAGAATCAACGGTAGGGGCGGGCCTTCAGCGCACGAGCCCACTCATTCAGAGGTTGCCCTCTACATTGACGGAGGCGACAACGCTACCGACAACGCCAACGCGACAACTGTAGTGATCCATAGCACGGGTTCAAATGGCCCCAACCTCCAATTCGCAAATTCGGGCAACGGTAAAGCGAGCTTTTTTACGCAATCAGACAAGCTCTATTTTGACACAGATACCTCCGCTGGCGATATGCTTTGGCGTCCGGGTAAAACTACCTTTCTCACAATGGACGCGGGCGCTGCGACGACTGTATTTGAGAATTGTAAAGTTGGCGTCAACGACGCAACCCCTCTCGAAAAGTTCACCGTTAAAGCCAGCAGCACTCACGAAGATGTAATGGGTATTTACAGTGCTACTGATGCCGTTGTGGTTCGCCTAGAGTGTTACGACAATCAATCAGGTGCCGTTCGTGTTGTCGGGGGTGGAAATAATCAGCACTTGCTTAATGGGCGAGACGGATCGAACGGGTCTGCTGAGTTTAACATTAGGCAGTACGATTGCAACTTCACAGCCTCCTCTTCGAACTCTGTCAAAATGCTACACATCGATGCCAGCCTAGATGAGGTTGTGATTATCGACGATAGCACAGCGATCGGAGCTGAGCATTTAGACGAAACTGATTTTTCGTCACACGCAGAATGGGACGTGACTGGTGACTTTGACGATACGGGCGGGGATGCAGTTTATACGCATTCCTCCGGCGCTGGCACTCTGACGCAAGTTCAGGCGGATTTAGCGTCAGCTATTCAGGGCGATCGATACTACGTTTTTACCTACACCGTTTCTGGTGTATCGGGCAGCGATATGGCTGCAACGATTACAACAGGCGTAGCCCACGAAGCTGTCTCATTAACGGTCAAAACCAACGGGACTTACAAGACTTCGTTTCGAGCTAAAGCCAGCCCCGCTGATTTTGTAATCAGCGCAACGTCTACAACTGGTGGGACTACGTTTACCCTAGACGACGTTAGTCTGAAGTCTTGTTCTGGGACTCTCCTTGTGGGAGAGCGTATCAACTGCGTAGACGGCGGTCTCAATTTAAGAATTGGTGACGTGAATACTGGGGCCGCGCTAGCTGCTAGCACTGGGACCTATAATACGTGTATCGGGCCGAGTGCCGGAAAAGCCTACGACGCAGGAACGATGAACACCGCGATAGGATACCAGGCTGGCAAGGGTGGCAGCAGTTCAATTGAGGGAACATTCGTCGGATACAATGCTGGTGCCGCGACTACAGCCTCGAAGAACACAGCGATAGGTGCAGGCGCTTTGGCTGCTACCTCTGGCTCAAGTAATACAGCGGTGGGTAAAGAAGCCGCGATGCAAACTACCGGTGTTGAAAATACCATAGTAGGATGCGCCGCTGCCCAAGGGAATTGCGGAAGCTATAACGCAGCTTTGGGTTTTGAAGCTCTGAAGAGCCAAACCTCTGGTGGGGACGGATACAACACGGCTATCGGTTGGAAAGCTGGCGACTCTCTGACAACTACCGGTAAGGGTGTGTATATTGGTGGCGCAAGCGCAGCCTCTGCGGCATCGGGGGTCAGCAATGAAATCGCAATCGGCTACGCGGCTGTTGGTCAAGGATCTCTCACAGCTACCATCGGAGCTTCTACTTGCGTTAGTTTAGCGTCGGGCGGTGATGGTATTTGCGAATTGGGTACAAGTAGCAACGGCTTTAAAGCTCTCACTCTGAAAAACGCTTTTACGAACGGGAACACGGGGAACGGTACGTCGTTCTCAATAACGGACAGTAACGGCACACCTCGCAAACACCTAAAGCTCTACAACGCGGGTGGTCTGCAACTCGGGCATGATCAAACCGACTTCTACATCACCGGTACCACTTTGCGAATCGGGGCCAATGCCGGGGGGATGGGCAATCGTCTTTTATCTATTAGCTTGGACACTGTAGAGATTGGTTTTTTCCCTGAGGCTGGAACGCAGCAAGCTTTCACGATGGAGCTAGTGCAAGCGGCAGCATCTAGCTATACGATTACATGGCCATCATCGGCAACCACTTACACAGATTATTATTCGAGCGGCAGTGCCGCTGCAAATATTCTATGGGCGGGCGGCGTTAAGCACACAATGAGCACAGCCAACGACGCGATCGATCTTGTTCAGTTCGTAATGGTGCACGGAGCAAACGGTGTCAAGGTGATCTACGCATCTGTAATTGGTCAAGCATACGCATGATAGGAGAGTCCCAAAATGGCGACGAAAGAAATTCAACAGGTTCAGATCACAGTGATCAAAGATTTCACAACTGGCTCGGTTAGCGTAGCAGCTTGTGGCAACTACAAAGCTGTAGAGTTCGGAACGAAAGATAATCAGTTTGTTTCATTATCAGAATCGGACGTGGCTAGCGTGCTCCCCGACATCGTCTCTAAAGTAGAGGCAGCGATGGCTGAGGGCGGGTTTACTGTGACCGAGGCGCAACCTCCAGAAGAGGAAACCGGGGAATAACATGGCTCAGAAGAGACTCGATAAGGTAGAGATCGTCATCGTCAAGGATTTGGCGACGGGCGAGATCCAAGGAACGATGAACGCAATGTGCTGGTCGCCAGAATTAGAGACGAGGTTTGGCGTTAGCCTTCCTCTCTCTGGTGTGGACGATATTGCGAACAACGCGGTAGCTGCACTCAAAGAGCACATGGCGGGCGACGGTGCCCACGAAGTCACAGAGGCAGAGGCAGAGTAATGATCCCGAGTCCTGATATCGGATTTGTGTATCCCAAAACGGGACTCGACGCAGACCTCCGCTTCGACAGTACCCCGAGGTTTGTCTCGACTGGGTCGATGTTTCTTGATGGGGTGGATGATTGTCTTAACCTTGACGGATTAACCTTCACGACCAGTTCGGCGAATTACTCTTTCACATGCTGGGTTAAAAGTTCAGACAGCACAGCCGACAAGCGCATTTTCGGCGTT
>Ga0080013_1000534_pt1 | contig 54000 bp, 67 predicted proteins | sample ETNvirenome_6_85_FD_69236 | JGI IMG/M metagenome (GOLD analysis project Ga0080013, IMG submission 69236) | Marine viral communities from the Pacific Ocean - ETNP_6_85 (SPADES assembly) (version 2) | ecosystem: Environmental > Aquatic > Marine > Oceanic | place: Pacific Ocean | collected 2013-06-19
CTCTTCTGCTCTTTTTGTGGCTTGTGTGTCTTCTTCTTCTACTTTATTAACGGCGTTGCGAAGTGATTCATAGTCTTTGTAAGAGTTGATGTCCTTTGAAAAACCAAATTTTGGCATACGCTGGTTCCATTTGTGGAATTTTTCAATCTTATCAGTGAGTTCGGGCACCCATGACGATTCTATTTGTGCGACGTCTAAGCCAGTTCCTGGTGGAGTGTGTTGGGCGCGATATTGACGGGCTGCTTCAGTTTGTTTTGCGGCCCAAGCAAGATATTTTTGATTACCAGAAGGATCTCGCCTTACAAGATAATCAATAATTTTCGGAATGCGAGGATATTTCTTTTTGACGTCTTCAATCCGGCCTTCAATTAAAAGCTGCTCTTCTGAAAGAAGTGAGTACTTTCGCCAACCTTCGAATAATTGTTGCATGTTATAAATAGTTCAGTGGAGAGATAAAGAAACATTCTTGCTTGTTAATAATTCTTTTGTGGTAACTGCGCCTTCAAAAAAGACTGAGAACTTCAAAGCTTGATCTTTGGCTAGATAAAAGAACTTGTTTTTCTCTTCATGCTGCTCTTCTATGTCTTCCAGTATTATCTTCATGTGATCTAATAGAGAAAGATATTCACACAAAAGTGCTACTATTTCATCATTTTCATGAAAAAAAGAATCCTTCAGGATATGATGCTTCAGAATCTTCTCTTGTTTTTCAATTTTATCTAAGTACTCAAAGTATTTTTCTTCAGACAAAACAAAGACTGTTTCATTCATCCCTTTTTTCTTCTCTTGGTCTTGGCTAGTGGTCCCTCTCCCCAAAAATGCCTACTTCTTCTTTTGTCCGTCACCAAAAAGGCCTGGACGTATTTTTTATTGCCTTTTTCAATTAGTTTCGCCCGGTGTGGCGCATCGTGGAATGCTCCATACAATGGCTTTCTTTTCCGTATTCTACCATATTTGCTTTTTGGCGGCGTATTTAGATGTTCCACGCAGCCAGTCACAATCTCTTCAATGGTTTTGCCTTCTTCAATATGTTTTTTATGGTCCACGTCAATGTTGACAATCACAACCCAGTTTTTTCGTCCGAAACCCGGAACGGACCAGTGAAACGAATTGGAATATAGGCCGTACCTAACCTTTTTTAGCCGTGAAGGGCTAGCCGAGTACTCAGTCATTGGCATTAATTTGCATTCTATCATTTAATAATCTCCAAATATCTTTCTAAATCCGAACGCCCTCCGATAAAGCTCCTGTCGCCGTTTGAACACTGTTCAACAATGAGAGGCACCGTTGACCAATGGTGCTGGTTTTGGACTTTTTCCAACTGATCTAAGTTGCTGCTCATTTCAAAAACGGTGAAAGTGTGATCAGATTCAAGCAAAATAGCAGTGGCCTCGTCGCAATATGGACAGCCATTTTTTGTCCATAAAATAAAATGTCTTTTAATCGTGGAGGACATGCTTCTCTCCATTTCCTCTTAGTTTAGATTCAATCATGTGTGCCTGACCTACAACAATCACATCTAAACCAGATTGTCCTCTATCTAAAGTTAGCCGAGTAAATTGTTGTCTAGAATCTAATTCGTCCGGAAGCCGTCCTTCCTTAAGTTTTTGCAAATATGCTGGCTCTGCCCTTAAGGCAACAACATGTTTCGGGTTTATAAATATTTCCCTTAAAGTAAATTGCTGTTGTGCCGATTTTGACGCTTTCAACAATTCGCACACCTCTACTAATTTAATCATATTTTCTCCTCATGTTTTAATATTCTTTTTCTCCACAAACCATTCTTCGCCCTGATACCAGACCTTCACACATTCATTTCCTGCATTTTCTTCAATCAATAACAAATTTAAAGGTTTAGTTAGCCTATTAAATTTAATTGGCGTTGGGCCAATATAAGTTTCTTTAGGGTCACGGTCTTTTACTTCTTTATTGTACTGAAGCAATCTTGTTTCTGCTGGTACATAAACTAAATCACCCTTCTTCATTCGGGGCCTCGCTCGCTTCTTCTGGCTCCTCTAAACTTTCAAAGCCCTCTACGTTCCCCAGCAGAACATTTTGGTATCCTGAAAGGATGTGCATGCAATCGGCCAACCTCAAATCAATTCTCGATAATTCTTGACGCACCTCATCCAAAAGACGGACAGCGTTTTTTTCATCTTCTTTATTTAACAAAGTTAAAGCTTCGTCAAGCTTTTTGGTTAGCGGCCTTAAAGAACTTTCTTTAGTATCATGGATGAGTTTGGCCGTAGTTTGCGGTATATCTTCTAACTCAACAGAATAAGTTACATTCACTCTCATGTTATACTCCTCATATATAATATATCAAAAGTTTACAACATAGTCAAGCTATTTTTAAGAAAATATTAAAAATTAAACATTTTAAACGCGGCGGCAGAAGCCAAGCCAACGACGGCACTGATTATAATCCAAAGAAGTCGCGTCGAAGTTTTTTGCCAGCTTTCTAAAGCTTTGAGGCGAGCGTAGAGACCTTCATCTGGGTGGTAAACAACTTCTTTAATTTGAGATATGTCATCGGCCATTTCTTCTTGCTTTTCTTTGATCGTGTCAACACTTTGCATGATTTGATCAAATTTCCCACCAATTTCGGCAAATGTGACTTTTACTTCCGTGTCATACTCATCAATTGCCATGTGTGAAGCCCCCGTATATTAAATAGTATTCACGCTTCAATAACAGCCGAGTTTGTCGTAATTAATGTAGATGCAACTGAAGCTGCATTTTGCAAAGCGCATCGCGTTACTTTGGCTGGATCTATAATTCCAACCTCCAGCATATCAATAACATTGCCATTTGTGAAATCCACTCCTAAATTATCGTCTTCGCCCTCTATTTTCGATAAAATTAAATCTGGTGATTCACCGGCATTAATTGCCATTTGCCTCGCTGGTTCTTTAACCGCCTCTAATATAATTTTGACGCCCAATTCTTGACTTTCATTTTCAGTTTCTACTTGCAAATTATCACAAGCCCTTATCAACGCAATTCCACCTCCTGGTACAATTCCTTCTTGTTGTGCCGACTTTACAGCCTCCAGGGCATCTTCAATTCTGTGCTTCTTCTCTATCATTTCAATTTCTGTTGCTGCGCCAACTTTAATGATTGCAATGCCGCTAGCCAATCTTGTGATTCTTTCTTGAATTTTTTCACACTCATGAAGACTCTCTGTTTGGCTGAGTTCAACTTTTAGTTTTTCTATTTTCTTCTGGACTTCTTTTGTGTCTCCTGTTCCTCCAACGATTGTGGTGAAATTCTTTGAACACTCAAAGGTTTTTGCTGAGCCAAAGTGAGTTAGCTGTACGTCTTTTAATCGTATATTGCTTTCCCTACTAACCAATGTTGCTCCAATCGAAGTTGCTAAGTCCTTTAAAATGTTTCTTCTTTCTTCGCCGTAGCGCGGTGCTTTCACGGCGGCGATCTTCAAGGTACCTCGAACAGCATTCATTATGAGTGCCGCGAGAGCTTGGCCTTCGATGTTCTCAGCGATGATTATACAAGGGCGTGCCTCTCTTGCTACCAACTCTAAGACTGGCATCATTTCCTCCACAGATTCAATTCTTTCATCCGTGACTAAGAGTAGTGGATTCTCGTATCGGACAACGCCGCGTTTCTCATCTGTAATGAATGCAGTCGCTAAATAACCGGAATCAAAACGAAAGCCTTCCACCACATCCAAGCTTGTTTCGAGAGATCGCGCCTCTTCAATCGTTATTGCACCATCTTTGCCAGCTAAATCAACGGCTGTGGCAATTAATTTTCCAACTGCTGAGTCTCCGTTTGCGGAGATGGTTGCAATGTGGGCGACGTCTTCTTCAGATGTGATTGGGGTGGAAAACTCTTCTAGATTATTAACAATAGCCTCTACAGCCTTGTCAATTCCTTTTTTAAGTTCAATTGGCGGAGCACCCGAGATTAAATACTTTTGTGCTTTGTCTAGGATCGCTCTCGCCAAAACTGTTGAAGTTGTGGTACCATCGCCAGCTTCTGAGTTTGTTTTTGCTGCGGCTTGTTTAATGATCTGAGCACCAACATTCTCGAACGGATCTTCTAGTTCGATGAACTTTGCCACTGTAACCCCGTCCTTTGTAATGATTGGGTTGCCTTTTTCTTTGTGATGTAATATTACGTTTCGGCCGCGTGGCCCTAATGTAGAAGCTACATTATCAGCTAATATATTAACACCTTTTAAAATTTTTTGTTGAAGTTTTAGATTAGATTCATATTTTCGTGACACTTTTACCTCTTTTCTTATTCAGTTTTTTCGACTGCTTTTTTGGTGTGATAGTTTAATCTTCCAGCGTCTTTGACAGCGCCCATGCCGTGTTGATTTCTGCTCATTTCTCCCTCATCTACATCAAGGAAAAACTTATTAATATTAATAGAAAGACTGCTCAAAGAATTATAAATAGCAATCAAATTATTACTTAAATCTTTTGCATATTGATTTGCAATTTGTACAAGCTTTGGTGGATATAAATCTAGCACACCGATTTCTCTAGATTGTTTTCTAAAATAGCCAGGTGCAATGTGAAATTGCTTTCTTGATATATAGCCGGGACTATCCACAATCTTTTGCCAGAATTCTGGGCCTCTTTCCATTGTTTTTAGCTGACTGTAGAGATCTTCTTCATTGCCATAAAGTGCTTTCGAAGAACTAGTTCTTTTACCCGTTGTTGTATATTCTTTTTCTCCAACTTTCGCATTCACTTTATATGTTTCACCAGCTACTAACAAATCTTCTGGGTTTAGGCGAACTTCTCCGCTTTCTGTGACTTTTGAGAGAGCAACTTCATCAGCAATGGCCGCTGGATTAATTTTCTGTGTTATAATTTCTTCTGCTTCAATTTCATCATATTGCATAAATCGGCCTTTTGGTCTGGTAGGTGGCCTAGGAATAACTTCGCCATTAATAATTTTAGCTCTCACTACTGGGCCAGCGGTAATTTTTACATTGGCAGCGGGAGTGTCGTCAACGCCAAACGTAAATTCCACTGGTGCAATCTCATGTTGCATTTTAAATTCTTCGTGACCGATATAATCTAAAAAGTTTTCTGGAGTGATGTCAAATTCATTGAAGGCTAGCGTTCCAGCGCCCATTTTTGTTACAACCAAATAAATGATCTTTTGGCTGCGCCCTTCTGCAAAGAAATCAACTAAGTTTTTAAAACTTCCCTTCAAATCTGTTCCTGGGCTAAGCACTTTTAAACTATAAGGCACAATTGCTTCTTCAACGTCTGCTTCGTCTCCGGCCTGAATTGCTCTGCGAATCATTAAATTCACATCTTCAATCGGAAGGGAGCCAGCCGCTGCGCCGACTTGTTCTGGGTCTTGAACCTGTTCGCCCAAAAACAAACCAGCCAAAAATGCTTCAAAAAGAAAACCAGCCGTCGAAGCATTGTATTCTTCAATAATGTTTGAAAATATCTGTAAAAAGATTAAGTTTGAAAGGATTTTGGGAACTGCTAAGCCTGGTTGATAATTCATGAAGTCATTAACGCTTGCTAATTTTGCTTCGACAGTACCGCCGACAACATTTTTCATTAGGGTTTCTAGGATTGCACGATCTTCAGTGTTTTTAACGCCCCAATTCTCCGTAATCTTGATTGCTGGGAATCTAATCACTCTTTCTTCGGAAGTTTCATCTGCTTCTATTGGCACATCGGCTTCAGTCATAAGGGTGCCAAACCGATTAACTTCTTCTTCAATTATTTTTAAAAACCCATCTAAACCAAGAGATTTAAATGCGCGGTAGTTTTCATTTAGTTTATTAATGTCCATATTATAATTAGTCTCTAAGATCGCTCAACATCTCATCCCAATCTAAATTTGCTGCGTCCCACTTGTTTCTAGACACGTGAAAGTGATTTACAATGCCGCTGAATTTTCCATCTTTAGTTTCTTTATGCTCTGCTAATAAAACGTTCCCACCATTATCCATTGGCATTTGTATTGGAATATCATAGTGAGAACAAAGAGTTTTAACTAAAGCCTTATATGCTTCAAGTTGTATATCATAAAAGCCCAAACATTCTTTTATATAACTGTTGTGTACTTTTACCTTTTCCAAAAGTGGGCGTGGGCCGAAGTTCTTTCTTCTGTACCATTTTTGATATTTTGTATAAACCGCATTGGAAATATCAATTCCAATAGAGGCTTTATTTACTTTGCGATTTCCAGCATGCCAGCCTTCATGTTGAGTGTCGACCATCTGATAAATTGTACCATCATTGTCGATGACAAAGTGGCTGGAAATTCCTTTCTTTTCTAACACTCTCGCGCAAGATTTAGCAGAAAGGCATACATCAAAATGGGTAACAATCATTTTAACATTTCGTTTGTTTTTCTTATATTCTCTGAATCCTTTTTGCAAGGCCAAGCTATCCTCGTCACGAAGATTAACAACCTTGTCCCAATCAATCGGCACCAATTCGCCTTCGCAGATTAAATGATTGCCTTCGAGATTTTCAAATTCTTTCTCAAGCCCTGCTTCATGTTCTGTATTTGCTCTTCGAAAAGTCATTGGTCCGCATAATCCATCTGCCGAAAGGCCATGTTCTTTTTGAAATTTGCGTATACTTGTAATTAGCTTTTCATCAAATTCTTTCGCACCAAACCATGAAGGCTCCCATCCTAATTTGGAAGCCGAGGCCTTGTTATAAAATATCTTATCTTTAACTGCCATAATAAATTTCCTGATTAAATCTTTTATCCCATGTTCGTATTATACCAAATCTTTTTTAAAAATTAAATTCTTATCTTTTGTCCTTGCGAACTTTCACATTAATTATATCGTCATCCCAATAAATGTCAATCTTATTTTGCAAAAAAAGACGTAAACTATGAAAATATTTATCTAATTCAGCATTTGAAATGTTTTTCGACGCGCTCCTCTTCGCACACCATTGAACTATAGAATTTGCAATAAAAGCTTTGTCTGCATAATAAATATTATCATCCCGATAAAGAGCGCCCTCGTCGCGTAACCATTGCAAGAGCGTATCTTTATCTATCATTTTTTTAAAATTTAAGATCCTTTTTTACAGATTGATTGTAATAATCCACTGCTTCTTCCCATGTTTCAAAATTAACTAATGACTGAAAACTTTTTGGTGTCGTTCTTTGTAAGTTAGACACTGATGCTTTTTTCCAAGCGCCCATTATTGAATCGTCAATTAGTTTTAAACTTTCCAACTCTTCTGGTGGTATATCGGTTTCTATTAGCATTTCCTGCTTTATTGAAGATGCGCCTTCTAAATCTTGCGAGGCTGCAATCAACATTGCGATTACATGAAGCTGTATTTCGTGGAACAGGGTGGTTAGTTGATAAATTCCTAATAATTTTGACAGAAATTTATATAATATTGCTCCGGATAGAAACCACAAGAACTCATACATTTTAACCTCTCTTAAGAAAGCTTCTCTTTAACTCTTCTGAGTACTTCTTGTAGTATATCAGATTGTCTTGCAGTTTTAAATGTAGATTCATCATCAACGATTTCAAGGTTGGGGATGTGTCGTAGGATTGATTCTGCCAGAGTTCTTGAAGTTGGGGACTCCGAGACGTCGGCGTCGTCTGTTGTGCGAGGAGCGGCCCGGACTCTTTTTTGATAATCGTGCATCGATATTGAGCGTGGCGGTTTTTCTTTCTTTTTCTTCTCCGGCGGTATGTAGCCACTTGCGTATTCTGATCCGGTCTTTTTCTTGTGTGCTGCTTGGGCTTTAGCAGCAGCATCTTTACCGTGGATCTTATCATAATCCGCTTGGGTCATTGATGCCTCTTCAAGTTCTTCGCCTTCTTCAAGCCCCTGCGGTAGATCAGTCGGAGTGTCCGGATCGCGAGCCGGCGGTGGGGATGGCTCCTCAGTGCCGACATCAAACGAAGCTTGGACTTCTTCTTCAAGCTCTTCGCCCTCTTCCATGGGCACATCTGGTGAATCAAAGGCTTCATGTACTTTATCTAGGAATGGATTAACTAGGGACTCTACGCCGGCCAATGCCATGAAACGACGGACGGTGCTTTCATTTAGGAGTGTCTTTTTCTTGTCAGTCATTTTTCAACCTCTTTATCTTTTAGTACGGCGTTTTGCGCCTTGCAATCTTCGAGCTACGCGCTTCGTGACTTGTTCAACAATGTGCTCTCTTTTTACGCGATTGGCTACGCGGCGGGACAACTCTTCCATAAAAAGCTCTTGTTGTGCAGCGTGGCGTCTTGCCTCTTCAAGTTCAGGAGGCAAACCCTCTTCTTCTTCTTCGGCTGCGGGTAAGAAATCTGGTGGTGGCATTTCTTCTCCGGGTTCTCCAAGCTCGCCTTCGGGCTCGCCTTCTCCAGTAAGATCAACGTCAACGCCATAGCTGGCCGCGGCGTCGCCAACGGCTTGGATTATATCCTCAACCGCAGCAACTACGGCAGGATCTGCTTCTACTTCTGCTTCTGGCTCCATAGGCTCGGGCGGTGGACCTTCTACGTCTTCCGGGGGCACATCACCCATAGCGGCCATGGCGGCGGCTTCATCTTCATCTTCATCGGCTAATCCTGGTGGAAGTTGCTCTTCGAGCTTTTCTTCTTCAAGCTCTTCGCCTTCTTCAAGCTCTTCTTCTTCAAGTTTCACACCTTCGTAAAGCTTTTCGGTGCCTGCCAGTTTCATGAATCGCTTAACGGTATCTTCGTTTAAAAGTTTCTTGCCCTTGCTCATTAGTCCACTCCTATAAATAAAAAGGTTTTCTAGATATAAATAGTCTTTTGTTTCAGTAATCGTATATTTTCTTTAATTTTTGTAGGGCCTTGTCTTGTATTTGCTTCACTCTCACAATGCTTATATCTAATCGTTTAGAGACTTCATTTAATGTCATCTCTGGTTTTTGCCCTACGGCAATCGCGGTGCAATTCATATCTTCGCCATAATTAATCCATAATCGGCATTTCCTCTCTTTACAGCCTTCTTGATTTTCTAAACATTTTCTAGCGCAACCTATCATAAATCTCCATGCTCCTTTTCTATAATATCAAATATGTTTTCAATCTCATCTTTATTTAAGCCAAATTGCTTAATTGTTTCTTCTTCTTTTAATCTCGCTCGTTTAATTTTATTACGTCTGGGGTTTGACATAGCTTTCTTTTCTTTTAACTCTTCAACGAAGGCTAGCATATGTTCGTTTCTATCAACGTAGCCAGACACCACATCAATAAAAAATTCACGGATCTTTAAATCATCATAATGCAAACGAATCTTTAAATCAGCATGAAGCTTGTCTGTGCTTTCAAAGCAAATTTTCTTAATGATGTTTCCATAATCTGGCATTAAGTCTTTCCTAAAATGTGAGTTCGGCTTTCGCCCAAGCCCGCGTTTGTTTGTTTGATAAACTTGGCTTTTGTTTGTAGTTCTAAAATTGTTCTCGCGCCAGAATAAGAAAATCCAGAAACAATTCCATTTCTTAAATCTTCTAAAATGGTCTTAACGCTTCCCTTATATGGAATGAACGTAGAAATGCCCTCATTGGACGAATACCGACCACGCCATTTAATTTGAGCATCTTTGCTAGCCATACCGCGATATTCCTTTTTAACGCCGCCGTGTGTAACAACTTTTTCTCCTGGGGATTCATCTGTTCCTGCTAAAAGCGAGCCAAGCATTACAAAATCTGCTCCCGCGGCAATTGCCTTAACAATGTCACCAGAAGAGCGAATGCCGCCATCGGCAATAATCTTTGCGGATCTGTCTGACATGGCACATTCAAATATAGTTTGCAATCCTGGCATGCCGTGTCCAGTTTGAATTCTTGTACTACAGATTGAGCCGCCGCCAATATTACAACGAATACTATCTGCGCCCCAATCTGCTAAATCATTAAAGCCTTCTAAAGTAGCAACATTGCCAGCCATAACGTGTACGCTGTCGTGGAGCAAATCTTTTATAGATTTGATCGCATGCTCTACCAATTTATGATGACCGTGTGCGACATCGATACATAAAACATTTGCTCCATTGCGTACCAAACTTGCGGCTCGTTCTAAAAAATCACCTGTAACGCCTACTGCTGCGCCAACATTTGGATTATGTTCCCAAGCCTTGCGGACTATTGCACACTGTTTCTCAACTGTGTTATAACGATGAACGATCCCCAAGCCACCCACTTCTGTCATTGACGTAGCCATGTTGAGTTCCGTAACGGTATCCATTGGCGCTGAAATTACTGGAAAATCTAAGTGGATATTTTCATCCAAATCATTTCCGATCTTTACTTCTTTTCGACTCTCGATGTCTGAATACTGTGGCATCAACAATACATCATCATATGTTAAGGCTTCTTTAAATCTCACTAATAACCTCCCAGTTTTCTTTTAATAGCTTAAGTGGCGTCGACGACGCGTCCAAGTCTCCTGAAAATATAACTCTTGCATACTCTTCGGTTCGATATTCGAGGTGCTGTGTGGGCATAAAAATACTCAATATTATTCCAGTGGTATCGACATTTTTATGCTTTATCAAGTCACCGACTTTCATTTTCTTCCAATTCTTCGATCATTCTATCGATATACCAGCGTGCCTTTTTTAAGTCCTGAAGAGCTTTACCTTTATATTTATGCCTGGAAACATATTTAATTACATTGCCCTCGGCATATCCCATTCTCCAAGAACTAATGAATTCATATGGCTCGACAGCTTGCTCGCCATTCCAATTAATATTGTAATGCCTTGGGTGATTAACGTTGTCGCTCATTTTATTCCTTTTTTACAATCCGGATGGCACGGTGCGTGCACAGGGCATCCAATTTCGCAATTATCTTCTGGTGCTTCTATCTTGGGTGCAAATTCAAATGCAAAATAAAGAATAGCGGATATGATTAGCACGCTAACTATAAATGCCAGCGCCGCCACTTTCTCTTCTCTTAAAAATTTCATTTTTCAACTTCCGCTCCTTTTTCTAGATGCTCTTTAAAATCTTGAAGGATATTAACTGCTTTTTCCCAACACTCAGGACAATAAAGGCGAACAATTCCTTCTTCTTGTCGTACTACAACATTCCATGTTGTTACTTGTTCTTTATTCATCTTATCAAATGATTCCTCACAAGTCAAACACTTATCTGGAATTTTATCAAATAAAGCAACTTTAGCTGCCATCTCTTTTTCGGCGCTCTTTTTTGCTTTGTTTGTTTTCTTCCTTCTTAGTTTTCTTTCTAAAGACATTATCTTTCTCCCGTGGAACCAAATCCACCTTCGCCGCGTTTTGAATGAAAGTTTAAAAACTCATCACTTTCAACTTCTTCAACTTTACAATGAACAATCGGTATCAATATTGCTTGTGCAACTTTGTCGCCTGGCCTAATCATTTGCGTTTCAGCGCCAATGTTGTGAAGGTTTACATACACTTCGCCATTATAGCCAGGATCTACAACGCATGCGCCCACTATTAATTGTCGCTTGTAAGCTATGCCTGATTTGTTTTTAATCTCCAACATATAACCGTAAGGAATCTCGACTTTTATTCCAGTTGGAATCAATCTAGATTCTTTTGGTGGAATAAAGAAATCTTTTGAATCATATAATTTCTTTTCTCCATTCGGGCAATAAAATAAATCCATTCCAGCATCCATTTGATGTGCTCGAACTGGCAATCTTGCTTTTGGCCGCATCCTGTGTACTTTAATTCTCATTTGCCTTCCCAATTCCTTGAGAACTTCGAGCCAATTTTAAATCCTATAATGGTATTCTCTTCAAGAGAGACTTTGAAGCCAAAATCATTACTAGAAAAGTAAACTTGGACATGATCTTGAAGATCTTCAAATTTTGAAGCTTGAGAAGAAAACTCTCCATATTCATCTTGAATAATTTGTAGCGCTTTTTCTTCGCGAGTTTCTTGCCAGACATAATAATTTGTGCCTTTGCTTTTATGAAATTTGATTCCAACATTTTTCATAGCCCATTTTTTGAAAAGGGCGTCTAAGCCAGGATAAGAATAGCTAGCCCCTCTAAAGGAAATTCTATTCGTATTTTTTAACAACTCTTTCCTCTCGGATGGTCGCAAATTAAAAATCTCATCGACTAACTCAGCAGTTTGGAAGGCGACTTCTTCATTCTTTCTCAGCAAAGAAATAAATTCTTTCTTAATAATTTCAGTCGTTTCCTCGCGCACCGGCTCCTCTTCCTTGAAATAAAAATCAAACTCTTGTTGAGCTTCATTTTCAGAAAAGATTTTACGTGCATATGCTTGACCGGCTTCAAAAGCCGTGTCAAATCGGCCAAGCCTTTCTTTCGCATAGACGGCAACGAATGGTTTTATACAACCTTCGTTGCGTTTAACCCCTCTGTAGCCGAATTTATTTCTATTACTTTTAATAGGTTCTACATAATTCATTCTTTCCTCCTTTTATCCTAAAAGCCTAAAATTATATTTAATTGATCGTGTGCTAAAACCCCATTGTTCATCATAATCCAGTCTGCTCATGTAAGGTCGATTGAGATGAATAATATCTCTTTCCGGCTTTACGCCCCAGCATTTAATGCTGCTTTGGATTGAAGTGCTATCAATTGTTTTTATGATCCAATAAGGTTTTCCATTTTTAGTTTTCTTTTCGATAACTTCTCTCGGAATAAACCAGGCAACTCCGAGGTCATTATCCCATTCTCCAAGTGGTGGAACTTGATAATATTCTAATCTTTTAAGGATGTTTTCATCCAGTACTAAATCCATTGGAAAAATACCAGTTAATGAAACCAAATTTTCAATCCTCTCTTTGTTTGAAAAGTTACCTTCTGGTTTATAAAGTTCTATGTTTTCTTCAAGTTTCTTTTTGTTTTTTGGCCGCTCGACCACTGTCGCAGTCCAGAAATGTTTTGGGCCTGAAAATCTATCATCAATTAGGCAATTTAAAGCTTCGCTTCGAGCTAAAACATCAAGCGCCTTTTTATTTAATTTGCTATAAACAATATCTTCATTAAAAAGGAAGTCTTCAATTACGTTAAATGGCCGGTTGTTAATAATCTGTTCCATTGCCTTATCTCCTAATCCTTTAAGAGAAGTTAGGGGCTGAATTAATGTTTTATTGTCTTCGGCAATTTCCCAAACAACACCAGATTTATTTACATCAATTGATTGAATCTTGAATTTAAATTTCTTTGCAAGGTTAATTGCTTTTTCTTTTCGAGTCTCCGGCTCTTTATCTAAGAATGCTGCCACCCACTCCACTGGATAGTAATTAAACAACCAAGCACACTGATAAGAGAGGGCAGAATAAGAAACCGCGTGAGACTTATTAAAGCCATAGCCTGAGAAATACTCAAACTTTTTCCAAAGAGAGTTTGCCGCATGCTCGGTCATATTCTTTTCAACACACCCTTCAACAAACTTAGCCTTTAGTCTATTTTTCTGCTTTGCGACGGCTCCTGTGCCTCGCTTTGTGAGAAGTTTCCGAAGTTTATTGCCCTCATCTAAACTAAAATTCTTTCCTAGCTTGTGTGCCAACAATGCAATTTGCTCCTGGAAAATCAAAAACCCGTAAGTTTCTTTTGTCACTTCCTTGACAATATCATTTTCATATACTATGTTATCAGGGTTTTCTTTTGCCTCAACATATAATTTATCAACATCTGCTCCAAGAGGGCCAGGCCGATAAATAGAAGTGATGGCAGCAATATTAATTATGTTATTTGGCTTTGCTTTCTTGCAAAAGTTTTGTGCGCCTTCTTCTGTGAACTGAAATATGCCAGCCCATTTGCCCTTGTGGAAAATATTAGTGTATACTTCTTGGTCATTAAAGTCGATCTTGTCAGGGTGGAGATTCTCATTATAATAATCTTGAATCTCTTCAAACGTTGGGTTTTCAATATTGTGATGTCGTTTCAATATGTGTGCAATCGCACCTTCGATCATTTTTAATGTTGAGAGCCCAAGAATATCAAACTTAATGAACCCTAAAGGTTCAAGATGTCTAACGTTTTGACCTTCTGACCATGGAGTTTGTGTAATTCCTCCGCTATTAATTAAAGGTATATGGCGATTTAAGTTTTCTCCAATGACTACGCCCCCTGCATGACGAGAAACTGATCTCGTTTGCCCATATAAAACATTAATATGGTCTGCAATGTGCGGATACTTGCTTAAAAATGCTTTTAATGAATCAGAATATTCCATTACTTCTTCAAATGTCGGTACATAAACTCCTGATTTTATTCCGTGTTTCTTCTTAGCGGCAGGTGTGGCCTCTCTCATCATTCGCGAGGTTACAGGATTGACTTCCGTAAAGGGAACCCCATAAAACTTTGACACATCTTTAATTAATGAACGGAGCTGCAAAGTATTAAAGTTGGAAATTGGAACCACAGTGTTGCTGCCCCATTCTTCAATTAGTAATTCTTTCAGCTCCATCGGATCCGAAACATCATAATCAATATCTGGATAGTCTTTCGCGTCTCGTCTTAGAAATCGAGAAAACAAAAGCTTATATTTAATGGGATCAACTTGAGTAATTCCAAGGACATAAGCAACCAATGAACCTGCTGCTGAGCCACGTCCGGGCCCAGTTAATTGAATTTCATTTGCTTTTGAGGCAACCGCATTCATAGTTAAAAAATACTTACTAAAGCCGCGTTCGCTAATAACTTCTAATTCTTCACGCAAACGATTAACGTATTCTTTATCATGATGTAGATTCATGTGACGTGCCCTGTCGATGCACAGCCCTTTTAAAGTTTGCTCTGCTGTAAGTTCGGGTGGAACAACAAAATCTGGCAGATGTACAGTGTTGTCTGGAATAAAGCTCTCAATCCGATTATGGGCTATGCTATGTGTTTCTTCAATTGATTGGCGAATTAAGTCATCATCATATTCAACTCCGCAGCAATCTGAATAGTATTTGTAAGCGTCCCACATTTGTTGTCCGTTTTTTGGATATAACTCGTAGCCAATCTCATCAACACTGGAAGGTAAAACGTCTGAACAATAGCTTGGTTTAGACATAGATTTGCCTAGCCAGCCCAATCTTTTATATAGCTCGCGATCTTTCCAAGCATCAGGATTTGGGTAGTGGCTATCTGCTGTGGAGATTAGTTTGATGCCAAATTCTCTGTGTAGTTGTATAATATTTTTATTTAATATATGCTGTTCTGGTGTTTTGCTCCACTGCAGTTCGCCATACCAACGATCTCCAAATATATCCATCATCTCCATTGTTGTATGGCGCATTGCATCCATTACTGCATCTTCGCCGTGCTCTCTGTTCTCCCAAAAATCTCCCGCATAAACGCCACCTAAGCATGCGCTAGCGGAAATTACGCCTTCGTTATATTTTTTTAACATCTTATAGTCGATACGAGGAAAGCGATAGAAGTTTTCTTTAGAAAATGATTTAGAAATCATTTCAAATATATTATTTAATCCCGTCTGATTCTGCGCCAGCAAAATTAAATGGCGTCGTTTGTTTAAGATGTTCTTAACTGCGCGTTTAGATGTAGATTCATCTTCAATTGTTGTTCCTGAGCGCGAGTCGTCGAGTGAAGACTTTGCTTTTTTGTCTGCTTTGACTTTTTCATATTCTCCCCTCCACTTTGCCAGGTTGGGTAGGAAATATGCCTCTATTCCAAATATTGGCTTGAAGCTTTTCCCTTCTTCTAACATCTTCTTAGCGTGGAGAACTTGATAAGCCATCCCATTCATATTGCCGTGATCTGTGAGAGCTAGTGCATCGCTGCCATTTTCGAAAGCAAAATCCATATGTTCTTGCGGATAACCTAAGCCATCAAAAACGCTGCCGGCTACGCTGTGTGCGTGCAAACCAGCAAATGGAATGTTATTCTTCTTCATTGTCTACTCCTATTGGGTTCCATTCATGATATCCTAATATTTCTTTGGGGGGTTTAACTAATGCTGTACAATTCTCTGAGCCTAGAAAGGTTCGAAGATTGTCCCAACTGTCAATATTATGATACCAAGGAATGTCTAACATATTTGCACCTTTCATTTTAACAGAGTTGAAAACTTTGTCAAGAGAAAAAAACCTAGCAGACCATCTTTTTTCAAAAGGTATTCGGTCCTTGCCAAAGCCCAAACTTTGTCCTGTGCCTTCTTTTCTTACCAGCCTTCGGCACGCTTTAAAATCTTCTGCATCGAAAGTAAATCCAAGGTATTCATTATCTTTCACGGTTTTTCCGTTGTGTGAAACAAAAAACGGCTTTTTATTAGATATTTGTTTTCTATGTGATTTCAGATATTCTGGGTCGTACACTCCATATGGAAATGCCACATAATATTTATCTGGTACGACCCATTGGCTAATTGTGCGGCTGAGCCAATATGCGGTTAAAGCTCCGTATAGCGCGTTCCAGCCCAAACAATCTCTTCTGTCGCGGTCTCTCGGGTGAATTGGAACATAATAAATGGGGATTGGTCTTTTAAGCTCATCCGGCATAGAACTTCTTGTTTTATTGACAAAAAGAGGATCTTGAATGTAATCTCCCAAGCGATATCTAATTAGCGGCTGCATATCATCGTGACAAATAATCCATATAGTTTCACTGCCAGCGCATGCACATTCCCACACTGCTCGCTCAACTGCTAAATAATTTTTTCCAATTGGTTGCAAGCAATCATGCCATGGAAAATTAAAATCTTTGGGCTGGCTAGCGACTGGTATAATCCCTGCTAAATGAAAAGAATTTATATTTTGTGGACCATTTTCAATCATAATATTTTCAATAAATCATTCAACTTATTTTGATAACCGCCTTTATTTTCTTGAATTAATAATTCTTGCGGGCTTGAATAATTAAATTCAATCTTGTCGCTATCATCGTATAAATTCATTCTAAATTTTTTGACTTCTCTCTTTTCAACTTTTAAATCCAGAGGATAATAAATTCTTTCTTCATTTAAAAAGCCATTTTTTCGGCCATTGAATCCTTCTTCTTTCAATAGCTTAATCACTTTAAATCGTGCATATGTATCTGAATAATCAAAATCTTGTAGCTGTTCTGTTGTTAGGTGAGATACTGCAACAAGGTCTCTTTGGGTTGGGTGATTTCCGGCAACGCGCTCGGTGGGATAGAAGTAAATGTCCTTAACAAAATCATCTTCTGTGCAAAAGTGCTCAAAATCATGAACCATGCATGAGCGAGCAGTCATCCAATCCAATACGATAAATTTACTTGTGGTTTTATATAATTCTTCAATTGACATTGGAAGCCCTGTTACATTTTCATCATCAAACACAATTGCTTTTTCAAAATTTAATTTAGTCACTTTTGAATTTAAAGTTGTGGTTGCAGCCTCATTTTTGTTTATTCTCACATGATTTACTTGATCCCCAAACAAATTTAGGCCGGCCAATGAAAGTAGAAAGTATAATTTTTTCCATAATTTTAATTGGCTTTCGTTGTTAACTTTTTCAAACTGGTGGGGGACGGATAATTTATTTATTATACAAGGGGTGTCGTTTAAATAAGAATAGATTAATGCGCTTAAATTTCCGCCAATTATTATTTGGTTATATTTATATTTTTTAACGCTAGCAACTGCATCCTGACTCTTCATATTCGTCGTTCTCATCTTTAAGTCTATACTCAAGGCAATCTTCTATGTAATTGACTTCTTTCATCAGGCGTTTCGCGAATTTACGAATTTTCCACGAATACCTCCAGCCGGCATGCTTCCGATTATATTTTTTTCCACATTTATACCCCGAACTATATCCACATAGGCCGCGGCCGATTTTTCCTTTAGCGTACTTTTCAACCCATCTGCGTAAAATTGCTGTACCGAATTCAATATTTGTCTCGGGGTTTTTTAATTGCTTGCAAGTTTTTCCAGGCTTTTTCATATATCGCGGGATCACCTGCATTAAGCCGCAAGCATTGGAACTGCTCACAACAACGGGGTTCCAATTGCTCTCGTAATGAATTAGCGCTATAATAATTTCTGCCGGAATATCATTCTGTTCCGAGGCTTGGGCTATTAATTCCGTTTGATCGCATGCAAAGTGCGCCTTTGGCATGCCGATGTTAAGTATTGCTAAACATAAAATTTCTGCGGTCGTCATATATCTCTCCTGTTGTTTTTGTTTTATAAGTTGACACTATTATAACATTTTTGTTTTATTTTATTAATTAATTTGCGAATCAAATCATCCGCTTCATCTTTGCAAGAAAAATTTGCAATGGTCAATATCGTAGAATTGTTTTTAAAAAACGCTCTAACCAAGTAGCACTCTTGGTCCAATTTCGGATCACTATATTTCTCTGACCAAATTGCAATTAGTTCTTCTAATTTAAAAAAACACCCTTCGTGTACTTTGTGCATCGCACCTCCAAATTTAAGCTAATTTTCTCATGATCACGTCGGGGCGACCATATTTGTAATTATTATATTTTAAATTTGGATTGATGTCAAGTTTTAAATCATCTTCAGCTTCAACTTCTACTGATTCATTAGGCAAGGCATTTGGATCTTCATGAGTAAGCGAACTTAAAGCTTCTGCATATACACTGGTTGATGGATTCATGATATCTACTTTTTCGAAGCTCCATTCTTCGGGAGCATATTGTTCATCCCATTGATAAACCTCGTACACGTCTGTGAATCCATGCTTTCTGTACAAGCCGCTCAAAAAGCCATCAAAATGATCCAGCCTTGCACCGCCGACTTCTTTAGCTTTTCTCATAAACTCATTTGCCAGCCCAGATAAATTAGAATTATTGTGCACACTAACAATATCATCGCCATCTTTAATGGCGAATCCCGCATTGCGGCCTCTTAATTTATACAAATCCATCATCCTCAATTCGTCAAAAGAATAAGGAGATAAAAATCCAGTTCGACCTCCGCTGTATAATGATTCCTGAAACCCCCTTACAACTTCTTCATCTGGATTCTCTGCTAAGCTCATTTCATATTCAAGTGCGCCAGCTTCCACCTCAGTTAAAGTACCTTCATCTCTGAAAACGGATAACGCGAGAGTTGAATTAAACTTAACTTCTTTTATTTTATCAGACATATCTTCTTTTGATTCGGCAAGAAATTTTCGCCAACTTTCGATAAGTATTTTCATGTTATTTTAACCTTCATTAAATAAACCATAAGCATGGTTTTCTAACATTAAATAGTAAACTGTTTCCTCAACTTTAATTTCTTCTATCATTGAGTTGTTAACTAAGACTGTTTTATTAACATCCGTGTCGTTAAATTTATCACAGTCTCTTGCAACGGCTAAAACTTTACACAAGCCATGTCGAGAGGTGGGAACAGAATAATCATCTGGTACTAAAATTGTAGACTTTTCTTCTGCTTCTTCACTCTCGATTGGCTCAAGTAAAACATGCCTGTTAAGCGGCTCAAGCATTATCCTTCTCTCCAAATTGTTGCTCTACGGTTTCAAACATATCATTTAAATCATCCATATCGGCATCTTGCTCATACAAGCGAAAAGCCTTTACTGCGTTCCAGATATCTTGACGGGTTAACCACCCATTTTCCATATAGTTTTTTCGCAAATCCTTTTTTTGCTCTTTGTAGGGCTCCATTGCTTTTTCAATGGAAACCATTGACTTCAAGTAATCAACGGCGCGCTGTTCCTTGCTTACTTCTTCCTTTTCTTCATTTACTAATTGTAATTCGGCAGACATAATTTCCTCCTATGTAATTTCGCATGCACCACCGGCACATGCGAGTTCGCCAGTTAAATTTGTGTTATCGTCTAATTCGATAACTTTCGTTAAATCAACTTCTTGCAAAGTCTCAATTAATCGTTCGTATTCTTCTCTCGTGCAATCTTCAAATGGGGCTTGTTTGTAGTTGCCCCCATCGTATGGTAGCACAGTTAGTCCATTGTAACAATCACGGTTTTTCCACATCCACTCTCCAACGTTTTCCCATTCTTTTTCCTTAACACTAATTGTAGCAGAAACGTTGTGAGTATTTTGACCTTTTTTGTGCCCGGGCAGAACCCATTCATCGCTCACTTTTTTAACCCTCTCCAATAAATCAGTTGCATTTTCATGACGTGTGATTGCGCCGTGCGGACTTTTTTGTGGCACGGAAATAACAGCAGTATCGTGTGGTCTAAAAAACTCATCTTCTATTAAATCAGGATGATGTACTTGTAAATAAGTATAAATAGCTTCATTTTTTCCAACACGCAATCTTCGAAGATAATATTTATTGTGCCAAGCATGAATTCCGCTGGAAGTTCCTAAAGTTAAAGATGTGGTGCCGGCCGGCTTCACACACGTTGTTCTCGCGGCTGGTCTAATCCCAATTAAATTAGCGATTCGTTTATTTTCTTCTTTAACTACCTTTGAGGCTTGTTCCATATCAAGTTTCAAAACTTTGCCGGATGCGATTCCCGTCATGCTAACACCAATTAAAGAATCCCTTTCGGTGCTCCTGCGCCATATATCGCGAAGATAATGAAAATCCGTGTAGCCAGCCTGAAGTGTTCCAATAAATGCTGCAGCTTTTGCTCTATTTTCATATTCTTCCTGTGAAGAAATGTCGCTTGCATTAATCTCTGTTAGGTTGCAGAATTGGAATGGCCTTAGCCCGATTTCACAACAAGGGTTTGTGCCCCAATCTTTATCGTTTGTAAAATAAAACCCTGGCTCTCCTGAGCCGCTAGCTTTAACGCGCTCCCACAGTTCTTTAAAGTACCTCTTTGTAATTCGGTGACGCATTAAAACCACAGAATTGTTGGCGCGGCCGCGTTGAGGGTTTTTCTCCCACCAATTTCCTGTTTTCGCTGCAATCATTTCATCGTCGGCAGCGCTAAACAGGGCGATTAAGGCGGCTCTGCGAATCCCGCCAGTGAGGACAGCATCGGCAATATGACAAATTATATCATGAACTTCAATTGGCTCTAGTTTATCGCCATTTTCTTTTTGACGAAAGATGCCCTCTATCTTAACGATACATTCACGAAGAGGTTGTGGTCCTGGTGCTTTGCCTCCGGAAGTGAGTAAACGTGCGCCTTTTGGTCTAATGTCGCTATAGTCAAAACGAATCTTAGAGCCGCCTTTGAAATAGCTTTTAGTCAGCGCTTTAACTGCGTCTGCCCAGCCTTCTATTGAATCTGCAATTAAAAATCTCCGGGTGCGCTTTTCATTGGGTCTTTGAATTTCGGGAAGCTGCTCAGCATGATGTTGTTGAACACTGTAGCCAACCCCTGTTCCGCCTAATAGCAAAAACATTGTCTCACTAAACGCTCGCCAATCGTCGATTGGCAAGTACGCGCAATTAAATATTCTATTTGGCGCTACTTCAATTGGTTTCCCGCCAAATTGCATTGATCGCATTGACGGTAATACTTTTTTGCCATACACATATTCATAAACTTCTTTAATCTCTTCTTTTAATTGAGGATAAGTTTTGATATGCATCTTCTTGTTACGAGTAACTAATTCTTGCCAAGTTTCACGCCTCTCCTTCTTAGGGAGATAACGTGCATATTTCATGTGAACGGTAATATCGGATAAAATTTGTGTTGCCACTTCCATCATTTTTATGTTTCCTTATGTTTTTTTCTGTTATCTTTGTATATTTCTTTAATTCGCTCTTGCTGTCGCTTTACGGCGCCTTTATTAATCTCCCCAACAGACTGGCCAGTTGATGGTAAAACTTTAATATTTACATTGCTGGTGTCCATAAAAATAGGATATACCATACCGTCCGGACCGTTTCTATTTTTTGCTATGTACATTCTACCGCCATTTGTGATTTTATCGTCAGCCGTTCTAGCTAAAGAAAAAATAAAGTCTGCAACAAAGCACTTATTAAACGCTTCAGATATTTTTTCCATCGTTATAACTTCTTCACTTAAGCCTGATCTGTTAGTTTGAGATGCCGTCCAAATTGGACATTCGAACTCTTGTCCAATTCCACGAAGCTCTTCATAAATAGATTCCAACTGGTGTCTTTTCTCAGAAATATTTGCTTTTGAGCTTAATAAATCTGCATAATCTACAATGACCATATCAACTGATATGTCGCGTTGCCGTAACTTTTCAAGATGATTATGAATAGTTGCTGTAGAAGCAGATTTGGTTGGGTATTCTTTAATTACTAATTTTCCTTTTAGATCTTTGATCTCGTCATAAACTTCATCTTTTTTAGAAAATATTTCCATCAAACCTAGGCCAGTAATACAACTATCATATCTACATGCAACAACGGTGTCTTGAAGTTCAAGTGTATAATGAATTACTGTTTTCTCTTCTTTAATTGCTTCAGCGCCCAAGTGTACAAGAGCCATAGATTTTCCTACGCCCGTTGGGGCAATAACAATACCAAGCTCTCCTCGTCCAAGGCCACCTTTACAGAGGCTATCAACGATGCTCCAACCAGTTGTGACTGGATTTCTAGCTTGGATTTCAAAGCGTTCTTCAAAGTCTTTTATATAATCATAGCCGTAGTCATTATCCAGCCCCAGCTTCATTGCGTTATCTATCAAGGCTTGAATATCCTCAAAGGATGAGCGCTCTAATAGTGGAACTGATTTTAATATCGCCTCTTTGAGTATTTGTTTTTTACAGAAATCAAGTGCTACATCCTTGATGTATTCTGCGTCTTGAACGTCGGTCTTCATCATTCTTGCGAAGAAGTCGCGTACTTGCTTTTGGACTAATTCATTTTCATTTTCAATCTCAGTCCTAAGAACTGTTAGCATGATCTTATCTGAGGGGTGGGTCCCATATTTTTCTTTGTAATTAAAGATTTTCTTAACGAATGTTTGTAAATACTTCAGCTCCAAGAAATTAATGTTCAAAACTTCTCTCATTTGATCAGCAAATATGCGATCATAAAGAATAAGTTGACATAAGTTCTCTTGGAAAAGTTTACCAAATTTTGAAAAATTAGCTTTTTCGTCTATATTCATTCATCCCTCTAAATTCTACGAACCATTATAACACAAAGAATTTGCATTTAAAGTACTCCCGGTAGGACTTGAACCTACGACCTGGCGGTTATGAGCCGCTTGCTCTGACCAACTGAGCTACGGGAGTATCGTTATATTCAGTACGCCCGCCTGGACTTGAACCAGGGCCATCCACCTTATAAGAGTGGCACTCTAACCTACTGAGTTACGGGCGCACAAAATCATTTTGCTTTTTTCATTAACCAGGTGCCCCCTACAATCCCAGCCGACAATCCAAATAAAATTTGACCTGCCGTTCCTACTAGCGGGAGCACAAACAAAGAACAGGCGAGAGCGTGGCCAATTAGATATGCCCTGCCAGCTTTGTATAACAAACTATTCATCGCTTATTTTCTTCGCCCACCAAATATCTGTCGTTGGCTTCTGAAATTTTTCGCTCAATTGCTTGCAAGCGCTCTTCGCGCCTAAAAAGCCCATATATATAAAAGCCCAAGCCTAAAACAGCCAATGTAACAGGAATAAAAATGTCCATAATAATCTCCTTTTTAATTACGGTAGGAAGGGAGGGATTCGAACCCTCACGCCCAACATGACTACATTCTATTCTACCCTTCCTCAAAAGTCAAGTAAAAAATTTTATATTTCATTCTCCCAGATTGGTCTTAGCATGCGATGAGCGAAAACCGTCATGAGATCCACAATGATGTTAATTGGTGCATCAATAAATGTAAAGTCTGTTAAACATTTATCGGGGCCTGCTGCAATATATTGCGCTGACCACCGGTGGTGTCCGTCCAAAATCTCTCCGTTAGGAGTAGCATATACTTTTAGAGCATCCAATTTGCCCGTATCAACAAGATTGATTGCGAACCAAAGTGATTTTCCAAATAAAATATCTGATTGAGTCGGGAGTATTTGGCCAACACTTAAAGATTGACCGGGTGATACAATAGTTTTATCACCATTCTGTTTTTTATCTTTTAGGCCTGTTATGAAATAATCTTCTCCTTTGGCCCGGCGGTAGCGCAGCAATCCGCCCGCAATTCCCATTGGAAATCTGGGATCTTTAAAGTTAGGCTTGATATCTTTTTCGGTTATTTCTAGGCCTTTTTTTGCCTGGAGATGGAGTTCGCTAAAATCAATTCCATATTTATTTTCTATCTCATCTAGCGCACTCTCAACCCTAGCAGCATTATCGTAATCTAAAGCCGGCATTTCAGTTTTTAAAGGGATCATACCAGGCATCAATTCTTGAACTTTTTTCAAACGATCCAATAATTTTTTATCGCCTTTTTCTTCAACCCATGCTTTAATTTCAGCAGCATTTTTACCAGCGGAGTTAAATTCTTTAATGCCTTGAATCACTGAATTGTTTTCGTCTCCAGAAAGAAGTCCCTGAATAATTGTCGTAGCATTAATGTACTTTAAGTTCTCTTTTGGATCGATCATATATTTATATACCTTTCATTGGTAGGAAGGGAGGGATTCGAACCCTCACGCCCTTATGAGCAACGGATTTTAAGTCCGTTGTGTCTACCATTCCACCACCCTCCCAAAACATAACCACAGTATAGATTATTTCTAATCCTTTGTCAACTAATTTAATCATTTAATTCATAAATTTTTGGTCTTGTTTTTGAGTAGGTGACAGCAAAGTAAAAAGAATAGCGGCTATTTTTCATCTTCTTAGTGCCGACTTCTATGTTTTCGCACTTACAGAAATCGCTTGGGCTATCTTCCTTGAAATCTTGCATCCTGAATACAGCATTGCACTCGGTGCATTCAGCCACCAATTTTGTTGCCATTTATCCTTCTTTCTCGCTTAGTACCCTCGACAGGATTCGAACCTGTGACTCTCGGCTTAGAAGGCCGATGCTCTATCCAACTGAGCTACGAAGGCATTTTTTTAATAACAATATTCACCCACTAGCTCCCAGCTACAATACGCATCATAATAACACCACGTTTCTTCACATGTCATATAATAATAAGGATAATCCACCGCCCATGTGCAACAATTATCCCAGCATGACCATGCACTTTCATAGTAATGAGGAGTGTAGCTATCGTAAGTACATGTTTCATAAATTTCAACATAGGGGCCAACAACAACTGAACCAGTGGGCGTATAAATCTCACACCCTATGCAAACCAATGCACATAAAAATATTAATAATTTTTTCATCTCTCTCCTAAATAATTTCGTCAACCAATCCATAATTCAAACATGTTTTTGCATCAAACCACAAGTCGTGCTTTAATATCTGGCTTAATTTACTTTTGGGAATTTTTGCGCGTTCCATATAAATTTTCTTGATTGTTTTCATCAGAACATCGCAGTTTTTCATATCATCTTTTAGTTCTTCATACTTTCCCCACATACCTGAAGATAACTGATGAATCAACATAAAAGAATGCTCGTGCATGTATCTTTCTTTCGCAACAACGCTCATTAATGTTGCTGCACTTGCGGCGCAGCCATCAATTACGCTATGAACTGGAACCGTTGAAGTTCTTATATAATCCATCGCCGCCAGGCCGGCAAAAACACTGCCGCCATAGCTATTAATATGAACATATAAATTAGCAGGGTCGCTGTTTAGTGCGGTGGCACTGCTAAGAATTTTAACGTTTAAGTTTCTGATTTCTTTGTTAAAAGTTAACACATTGGATGTAGTTACTCCTGAATAGAAAAAAATTCTGTTGTCTAGTGTTGAAACTTGATTGCTCGATTCTTCTTCGTCATTTTGTGGCTTCACGGCCGAGGTCGCAGCCGCATTTAGCCATTGAATATCTTTCAAACCTTACTCCTTTTTTCGTTTAATACTATTTTCTTAAAAATTATAAATAAATCTGACCAATTTAAATTGCCTGCGCCATCCTCCAGCATCATAGTATTTGTATAAGTTTTATTAAATGTGGACTCGGCATTGTTGACAATATATTTAATTTTGTTTTTTGTCTGAACTGAAATATTTGGGCTATACAACTGCATTAGCTGATAGTTTTGTTCTATTAATTCTTGACTCTCAGCAATATTATTGTACGCCCTTAAGCTGCTGTTTGCATTCTCACAAAATTCCACAACTTCCGGAATTGTGTAAGTCTTCTCTTCACTTAAAAATGATAGTCTTTTAGCAACCGTTGGCAATCCAACGCCTTTGATGCCTTCAAGATTATCGCTTTGATCTCCAACTATTGCGCGTGCCAAAGCAAAATTTGTTGGATGGATGCCAAACTTTTCTACAATCATATTCTTATTTAAGATTTCATGTTGAGTTGGACGATAAGCAATTGTTTCATCATCAAGCAATTGAAAGAAATCCTTGTCGCTTGAAATAATTACTTTTTGCCATCCTTTAAACTTTGGCATTTGGCAAACAAAAGAGATGACATCATCTGCTTCCACGCCTTCAAACATTAACTGAGTGACTGGAAAATTATTCAAATAATCAACCAGGCGTGTCTGCTGCCAAATCTTATTTTGAAGCTCCTCTTCCTCTGTCAAATGTTTGATGTCGCGATTAAGTCGAAGCGGTTTGCGACCTCCCTTATAATTTTTGTTTATAAGTTTGCGCTTTTTGCTCCCGCCTTGCCCATCCCAACAAATGACAACTTTGTCTGGTTTTATTTCTCGACAAAGTTTTTGTAGGATTTTAAGAAATCCAATTGCTCCGCCAACGGGGTCGCCGTTTGGAGATAAAGTTGGATTAACTATATATGCCCTTAAAAATTGATTTAAGGCATCAATTACCATTACTCGTTTATTTTTCATAGATTATTTTTTCTTTCTTCTAAGACGTCGTTTTCTTCGTTTCGTTGAACCAAGTTTTCTCCTACGTCTAAATTTTCTATGAGGTGCTCTATAGCTCATTAAATCTCCTTTCGGGTGCAACTAACCATTGCTTTTTTGTGTACTATAACTATAACAAAATAATTTTGGTTTGTAAAGAAGAAAAATTAAATATTAAGATTTAAATTTATTAAGGTTTCTTGAATGATATCTTCGAGAGTTTCTAATAGCTCTTCATTGTATTCTTTGGATTCGTTTGCATTTGCATGAAGCGCCGCAAGATACTTTTTAACGGAGCCTTTTGTGCAGCCTACTTTTTTGCCAGTATCTTTTTTATAGACACATTTGCCTTTGACTTCATAAGGCATTAATCTTATTCTCTATCGTCTCGTTTGGGGTGCTCGTGCTCCTGAACCACAACTGGTTCAACATTTTCTGGTAAAAGGCCTTTAACAATTGTGTCTCCAAATTGCATATCGTATTCGTTGATGCGACCATTTTCATCTAATGAGTGCCACAATACTTTACCAACTGATTCTTTTAGTTGAAATCTTTTTACTAAAGCTGAACTCAGCTTTCCTTCTTTCATTCATTGATGTTGGAGGCTTTTCTCTTCTTGTTCTTCTTCTTTTGATTTGTTTTTCTTTTTCTTGAGATTATCAAGTTTAGCTTGTTTTTCTGCGGAAAGTGTTTCTGCAAGAACAGCTTGTAGTTCTTCTTGGATTAATTGTTTGAGTGTCGCTTTTGTTAGTTTCATAAAAAACGCTCCTTGATGCTGTAATAAATAGTGCTTTTAGGCCGATTCTTCCTCTTTTTCGTAATAATCTGCGGCATTTCCTGTTCTATCATCAAATTTGCGAATAATCTCTTCGTCCATAACTTCTAGAACACGGTCCTTAAACTTTTTATCTTGAAGTTTTTCAGTCCACTTGGCAGCTTGAAACTTTTCACTGGTTTCGTCTTCGTAACATAACTCAAACCAAGCACCAGATTGCTTTAGGTGATCTGAGCCTTTGATTGCGTCTAGCCAACTTTCTTCATCTTGGACTCCAACTTCGTCGCCCCACAAAATCTTAAAATTACAATTTCGTCCTTGTGTTCCGAACCTAGATTTCTCCAGCTTAACTTTCACTTCAGAGCCAACTCTAAATCCTTTATCATCATAAATAAATGAGTTCTTTGCTTTGCGACCTGTAAGCCAGACGCGAAGCGAATAAGCATAAATCATTGCTTTTCCGCCAGGAGTAAAATATGGCGTAGTTAAAGCTTCAGCAATATTGCTTGTTATGTTTGTTTTAAGCTGGTTTAAAACTAATAGTGTAGATTGACTGTTTGCAATTGGCACTGTTAGCTTTGACATTCCCTTTGAAAGAATACGAGGCTTAACTGCCATCGACGATTGAGGATTAAAGTCTCCTTCAATATCAGAATTTGATGGCGTCAACGCCAAAGAATCCCAAATAAAGAGCATTCGGTTTTCATTGTTGCCAAGCAACTCTTCAATTGCCCCAAGTACAAACTCTACTGAACTGGCTTGCACATAGATTATATCTTCTACATTGCACCCAGCCTTTTCTAAAAAGCCAGGATCAATTGCAGATTCAGAATCAAAGTAAACCACATCAATGCCTTTCTTTTGAGCATTGGCAGCAACTTGTGCAGCCATGTATGATTTGCCTGTTGATTCTAATCCAGCAATCTCCACAATTTTTCCTACTGGAATTCCTGCTAGTTTTCCTCTACACGTAATAGAGTCGAGCCAGCGAGATCCGGTTGGAATCCAATCTTTTACAATTGTTGGGCTGTCTTCATTTAAGTTGTGCGCAATATTCATGCCAGCTTTCTTATTGAGGATTTTGCGCATATCCGTGCTCGAAAGCTTGCCAGCTTTTGTTGTTTTTGTCTTAGCCATTTCCGGCCTTCTTCTTTACTTCCTCTTGAATCAAAACATTAAGCTCTTCATCAGAAATTTCTGGAAAGTATTCTCTCACAATGTTGAATGTTTCTTTGGGCGTTGCGCCGTGAAGTGAGATCTGATCCCAAACAATAAACTTTGCATCCATGTCGATTTTCTCCCTTTTGTTTTTAAAAAAATGAGGCACCTGATGACCCTGTGCCTCCCTGTGGGCATCTTTTAGCTACCTAAGAGATCTGCAAACGCTTCATCAACAGAGTTTGATTTTTCACTGTTGTTGTTGTTATACTTGGTAGTTTCGGATGAAACTTCTTCTGAGTCAGATTCGCCCAAAAGAAATTGATCAAGCATCGTTTGAATTTCTGAGAAAGTCTTGCGATTTCCTTCAAAAAGTTCATCGAAGTCTGGAATGTTTTCCAAAACTTCACGACACTTTTCAGGACCCTCCGAGCAAAGTTGGGAATTTCGTCGTCGGGGAGTGATGTTTGTCACAGGAAATGAAGCTCCGGCTGGCTTGCCATAAGAAATGACCAAATCAGTACCAGCTTCAGGATCTGTAATGTCTCCATATTCCGGATTTAGCACAAGGTTTAAAAGTGTTTCATACACTTGCTTTCCAAAACCCCAGACTCGTACACCTTGATCTTCTTCTCCGCGTACAACAACTGGTGTAAAGAATCGCTGGCGAGCGTTAAGCTTTTTAGCCATTCGTTTACTTTCTTCCGTTCCTTCTTTCCAAAGATTGCGAACAAAAGAATCCAGTGGGCAGTCATCGCCAAAATTCTTTTTTGGACTCAGAAAGCCAGGGTTTTCACCTAGATTGTAATGGAACCAATAATCCTTAAACGGATCTCCATCTTCAGTGGGGACAATTCGAATTGTTGATTCGCCATCCGGCGGTCGCCAAAAGCGCGATTGTGCGTCAGTTCTACCGTTATTTTTAAGGGTGGTAAGCCGTGATTTCATTTTTTCCATATTAATTGACATAGTAGTTTTTTTCCTTCGTTAAAGTCAGAATGATAACTCTCTCACTCTGCTGGTTTTAATATATCATATTTATTATTTATTTGTCAAGTATTTTTTTCACTTTCTTGAATAAGTGTGCTATTGGATAGACAATAAACATAAGGTTGTTCGTAGTTCGTTGAATATATTCCATAGCTGATCTTCATCTTATCATGTTCTGTATTTTTTTTAATGTGTTTTTTAATTTTTTTCATCAGAGTCCCGTCTGATTCAATTGCTTCTTCTGGGTATGCATAATAGTATTTTTTCTCTCGGGGCATCTGGAGGTCGAAGAACATTTTTTCATTTTCTTCTTCAATATTCACCAGGCCAAAGGTGAATATTCTTGCAGTCTCTATCGGCTGAGAGAAGTTATCCAACACAGAATTAGAATTATCAAATACATTAATCATATGCATCGTAGAGGCGATGGCTTCATTCAAATAATTATAATGTTCTTTTATTGGGACATCTCCAACAATTTCTGTTAGTAGTGCATTGTCGACAAGGTAAGCCCTTTTAAGGGCTGCTGAGCGCGCGTATTCTTGTAATACGTGGAAAACTACGTTCTCTTGCGGTTTTTTTGTTTTAGGTAATAGGCTTAAGTCTGGCCTTATATATAAAACACTAATGTTGTCTGCTTTGATTTTTATTTGTTCTAAAATACGCAACAAAGCACCAGATATATCCCCAGAGCTTGTAATAAATAACACTTCATTACTCACCTCCTTCAAAAATGTCTTCAAATTTGGACATTTAGATTCGTAAAGCTCTGGATGATTTTGATGCCTCATTGCGTATGAGTTGGCCTCTTTCAAGCCAACATCTATCTTATAAATTTTATATTGAGGGTATTTTTTGAATTTTTCTGCGATATTGCAGCCAGCTTGGCCTAAGCCAATTATTGTTTTCATTTTGCCTCTTTACTTTCGTTGATTAATTTCTTCTGCGGCCTTGTCGGCCATGGAAAGACCTCTTCTGAGAGACATCTCGGCGGTGGCTTCTGTTTCTATAAAAGATTCAATTAGTGCCTTAAGATGTTCAAAAAACATAATTTTTTCCGGGCCAGAAAATTGCACTTGATGGGTCATGATAATCTGCGCCATTGCCTGCATAGATCCTTGCACAGATCCGCCCGGTTTAAGCTTTTCTAATCCCGCGGGAGTTTGTGGGGCGCCCACTCTTTCTTGCTCGCGCGGTTCTTCAACATCAAAAGGCCCTTCGTTGAGCACTGCTGCGACTTCCTCTTTAATTATTTGTTCAAGTATTTGTCTAGAAAGTTTCATTGGATCTTCTCCTTGTATTATAATTAGTTAATGAACGTTTAATCTTTTCATCTCGCCATAGTTTTTTCCAGCCGAACTATTCACTTTAAACTTGCCGAATTGTGTATTTTCAAATTTTTCTTTAAGTTCATTTAGCAAATATTGTTCTTCTTCGGAGAAATCAATTACAAGAGAATCATGCATACAAAATGCAATGTAAGACTTTTTGCCTTTGAGCAATTTCCAAACTTCAATCATTTGCCGAAGAAACAAATCAGCTGCCGTTGACTGAATGATGTAATTTAATGCGTGATGTGCGTCCGCTTCAATCTCTCTATTAAAATATGTTTTTACATTAGTTCCGTCCCAATGCTTATTTAAAAGTTCATTTCTATCATATGCTTTGCTTGAGAGAGCATCTTTTGATTCTGGATTGTACAGCCAAGCAAATATTCTTTTCTTTGCTTCTTCTCGCGTGCCAGTTCCGTTATATACATTTTTCAAATTCCACTCATGTATATCTTCTTTTGGTTGTTCTTTCCCTGACAACCCAAGCATTACACGAAGCTCTGCCGCATTGTAATCAAACTCTAAAAACCAATCGTTGTTTGGTTTGAGAATTTTACGGTAAGATTTATCCATTGTTAGGATAGGAAAAGAATTTGAATACGCGGCTAAGCGTCCAGTTTTTGTTCGAAAGGAATCATATTTTATATAAGGTGCAATTCTTTTTATTTTCTTTACAAAGCGGCGTACTTTAAACTTATGAAGCTCTTTGCTCAACTGTGTTGCATCTACATTTAATTTTTTATTTTTAATCTCAGTCAAAACTTTTGCTAGGCCCAATAAGTAATCATAGTTTTGTGGCTTTTCATATGTGTTAAAAACATGAGCGCATATTTTATTTTTGATTTCTGCATAGTCGATTAAAAAACTTTGCGGAACCATATCATAAAAACAATGCTCGTTAAGATCTAACTCTGCTTCCAAAACAGATCTGTAAAAAGCTTTTAGTTTGTTGCTTACCTTTTCCCAATCTTTTTTTAAATAGTCTGGACAAACTTGGTCTAGAGATTTGCCGGCGCAATAAAGTTGGGCACATTCGACATCTTTATCTACCAAAAATTCTGAGTATGACCAAGTTTTAGTTAGTTTGGAAGGCGGTTTTTTGAAGAAAAGCTTTCCTTTGGCGTATAATGCAACACATCTTTCTTTATCATCAAATGTTTGGAACAGCAAAGCAACCTCTAAGACCAGTCTAAAATCATTTCTTCTGGTTCTGGCCGCGAAACATATATATCTTGTATTTCGGGCATTTTGTGTTTTGTCACTCCATTAATATACTCTACGGCCTGATGAAAGTCAAATGATTTACGTAAAAAATTAATTTTTTTCATTTTCTTCTTATATTCCGCCGGCTTAAATTTTATTTTATTTTCAAAGATTCGAATGTCAAAATAAAATTTTAACCAAAAAAGATCTCCATATTGAGATTTATATTTGCGCCATTTGATATCTTGAACCTCTTTGTGTTCAACAACTTTTGTTTTAAAGCCGTTTTCAACACAGCCTACAGTACGAATTTTTTTAGTATATGGATTTTTATTAATCCAGCTTTTCCAAAATTGCCAAACCATCCTTCGCAAATCCCAAGCATCTTCCAAGTGTGCCTTGCTATAGTACCTTTGAAAAAAGAAATCTAATTTCATGATTCTAGTTGGGCAAATTGTGCCGTCGCAATCTGGCACCAATACCATTTTCTTTTCTACTTGGTCGGTTTCGTCTATCGTGACTTCGATTTCTACTAGATGCATTTTTGGATCCGCAGCCCCCTTCATATTTACTGTTTCCCAAACTCCCGCATTGTCCGTCGCAATTTCGGCTCTCACTGCCTCTATCTGTTCCAATGTTTCTTTTTGGAAATTTGAAACCTTCTCGGGTGGCCACTTGCCTAGCGGGTTTGGTATATCGCCATCGATAATATCATCCACTGTAATTATGCCCGGCGTAATTTCTTCTAAGGCTTCTTTCCTTGCTTGCAAAACTTCACTTTGTCTTGCTTCAATTTGTGGCCGCTCGAAGGCAATACGCATGTATTCTCTCATTTTATATGATGTAACATCGGCAACTAAACGCCATGGTACATTTCTATCTAAGATGAAGCCATGCATGCGCGCGGCGCATTTAAAAAAATTAAAATTAGAATCTTCTATAAATTGCTGTTTTGCGCTATCATCATCGTAAGCCGCATCATGAATTTCAATACATAAACCAGTCGACAAGGGCGAGGCGTACGTAGTATTCAGTATACCGCTGCGTGTAATTGGAAATTCTGGTGACGCCGTTTTTAAAAACTCAATATAATATTTTACGAACTTAGAAAAATCATCGATCTCGTCTTTTAAAGAAAAGTTCCTTAAAGTATCATCAGCCGAAGGCAATAATAAATATACCAATGAAAAGTGGCCCCAATGAAGTTCTTTAAATTGCCTAGCGAGTGGTTGAAAATCAACAAAAGATTTTTTGGGCATGCATTGTCCAATTATTCCGCTTGATTTAATAAATCCATTATTAGCCTGAGCAGTGATGTATGACTTGAGATCTTCGAAGGCCTCTGCAACAAAATTAAAAGTTTTCAAATCTATGCCAGAAGATCCTGCACTGTTTAATTGTTTCATGGTTCCAACTGATGAAATAAGCCCGCCTTCGAGTGCGGCTGTGCCAACGTCTGTTTTGGGATAGATAAAATCTTTTTCCAAATTAACTTTGCCATATAAAGGATTGTCATTGATAAAATCGATTGGACGATCAACCCATGGCAATTCGCCATCAGGATACACTTTGTCGTAATAAAGCTTTTTTTGTCTAAATATTGGCTCAGCCGATAGTGAATTCTTACCTGAGACAACTAATTTTTCTATGTTTTTTTCATATGCCATTTTTAAATTTAATCCTAAGTTATTGTCCCACGTCCGGAGTTCCCTCTGCCGCGCTGCGCGCCCGGGCTTTGCCGGTATTTGTTGTTACTGTCTTCCCTTTTTCGTTGGCTATCTTGGCATTTTGGGTTTGTGGGTCGCTCTCTTCACCGCAGCCGCCAGCAGTAACATATCGCAATTTTAATTTTGTTTGCTGCGTTACGTTGCCTTCTTGTAAAAGAGTGTGTTCAACTTCAGTTATCAAATAAAACCCTCCGATACCTAATCGTTTCCATTCCCTAAATTCAAAAGCGCCATCTTTCGTTGGGTCAAGAAATACAAGCGATCCCACTTTAAATGCATTAATACCAAATAGGGTGATATTGGCATCATAAACATCCCTTAACATTTGCCCACCAGTTCGAGACATGGCGCCGGCAATTTTCATTTCTCTCCAGTAAGGAACTTCCATTCTTGAAAATGCACACGATTGAATTATAGATGACATCTGCCCTAAATGTAAATAATAAATTCCTTTTCGAATATTCTCCTTTTCTTTATAGGGATCTAAATTTTTAGGAGTGTAGCTGTGCACATAAATAAGCATATAATTAAATTGCTCGTCCAATGGTGTGCCAGGGAGAACTTCTGTTATTTTACCGGCAGCGTTTTGTGGCTTCAAATGCTTCATCCACGGAACAATCCTTTTCGGGCTTAGAAAGTCCCAGCCGTCCTGCAGCTGTAATCCACCATTGCTAGTTACAAGTTGAACATTTGAAGTGCCTGCGTCCGCCTGGCTGACCGGCATGCTTGAGGGGGCGCCGCGCGAAAAAGCCGGGTAAAAGGGTGGAATGAGTTTCCCACCCTTTGATTTAAAAGCAGTGCTTGTAAAATTTAAAATTTTAATATTTTCGCCATGGCGGCGGTCGCCGGATCCTTCGATGCACGATTCTCCTAGCATCTTGACAACTAAGTCTTTAATTAGATCCCGAATAAAATCTCCCAACGTGTAAGTTTGCCTATCCCTTGCAACTACATTTTTCAACCACCAGCCCATCAACAATGAAAGAGAAATTGGCGTGTGAGCCAAATTAAAAGTTGATTTTCTCTTACCTTGAAGTGTTTTGGACCCTTCATCTACCAATGGGCCAATCAATATGCCCAGGCGCCGGTCAAAAAGGCCCGGGCCAAAAGTGCCAACAATTTTGTCGGCCTCAACTTTATCTCGTGTTGCGATATCAATAGCAATGTCAAGAATGTCGCCAAAAGTTGTAAAATAAACTAATTTACCACTTTTGTCTGCTGTCGTTAGCTGAAGAGTGCCTTCTTTTTTAGATTTTAAAAGGGCTGGTAAGGCTTTGTTTATGCCGGCTGTACCAATTTCAGCTTTATTGATGGCATTTACTGTTTGCTCTTGGAATTCATCAATTTTTTTACCAATGTTGCCGTGTGGCGGAACTTCAAGAGGTCGTACCACTTCGGCGCCTTTGCCAGCCCACTGCTCGCCGGCGGCCGGCGATGGAGCTTCGCCTCTTTCTTTCGAAACTACAAGATCACCTTTGGTTGCAAAACTGTTCATGCCGAGTGCCTCGCGAACAGCTTTAATTTTATAAAGCCTGCCACGAGTGAGAAGCATTGCAAAAAATTGTCTATATCTTTCATGCTGAAAGGCGCGCCGCTGGCGCGCCAAGAAAGCTTTATATTCTTGGACCAATTCTTCAAAAACTGCGACTGCATTTTGTTTTTTCACCGCCAAGCGAAAATCTGTTTCTGTTTGCCCAGGTGCTAGTTGTCCCTCTTTTGGGTTAAGAGTTCTTTTAAGTCGATTACCTCTGTTGTGCCAGCGAGGCTGGCGCTTTGGATTGGCGGCTGCTTTAATTCTTTCTCGATTAACGTCAGGGATAATTTGATCATACGGCACTCTTGCGCCAGATCTGTTTATTGGGAGTTTAATTAGCCAAGTTCCATAAATAGGATTGTCCGGTGTTCCCATTTTCTCGGTTAATTTCCTCCGGAAAGACGAATATGCCACAATGGCACTATTGGAATCGGTGCTGCCTTTTCCTTTGGGCATGCCGCCAACGGCTTGATCTAACGTAAGATTGTTGCCTCTGACCTCTGCCAGTAATCGCTTAGTATATGCAAGATCGCGTTCGAGCATCGATAAAGAATGCTCGTGTGCGTTGTTTAATTTTAGTAAATCCAACTCAGGGGAGCTTAGCACACCCTCTAAATATGCAGCATAATCTAAGTCAAGAATAAATTCCGCGTCACTACCCCCAGAAGCGCCCACATTATAACGAATTGTATGCTGCTTAAACTGCAAACGAACGACCAGCGCAGAGCTTCGTAAGAAATTTTTAAGTTTTTCTTTTTCCGCGTCATCCCACCGCTTTTGAACATCCCATCGAATTTTCGGGTCATAAGCACTTCCACCAGCCATCTCCCAATCTATTGCTGAATCATCATATCTTATAATGGCTTGAATTTCAAAGTGTTGTGAATTTGTAGATTCTCCAACACTTTTTGGTTCGGCGCCGGGGATCTTGGCGTCATTCCATTGATAAGAACATTCAGACGCGTTTAGCGCATCGACACTATTTATCTTTGGCGCCACATCTTTTGGATCCACTAAAAATTTATTTGAAGTTGATATTAAATCTGTATAGGACCATTTTAAATAGTCGGCTGATGCATCCAGCGGGTCTGGAGTTTGAAATTCATGGTTAAAAAGTTTAAATGAAGAAAAAGATAAACTAAAACTAAACCGATCAATGGCATTCACCCAGGCAATATCTTTGCCGGCAAATTTAATATTAAAATCATGTGGCATCACGTTTCCTAAAGAGCCATGGCTTCTAAATAATTCACCTATGGCTGACAGACCTGATTCTCCCAAGAAGTGGTCCCGGGCGTCGCGAGTTTCCTCAGTGCTTATTCCCTCTCCTAATAAAAATGGGATTCTAACTGGCGTCTTAACGCCGGCTTTGCTCGTAATGTTCTTGTGCGGATAAATTTTATAAAGCTCAACAATCGGCTTAAGTTGAGAAAGGATTGTAGCATCTAAGCCAAAAAACACATCTGCCCCGTCAATGGCATTTATTTGAGAAGCTAAAGTCTCCGGGTTGTTTGAATCTAACATCACTATATGATCATAACTAAGTGCCCGTTGAGATCCAGTCTTTGGTTTTTTCTTGTCGTTGAGTATTAAAAAATCACGGGTTTTGGTTATAAGTTGTTGTTTTATCGCATATCTGTTATACAAGAGAAAACATTGTTCCTGAAATCGCGCGCGCCGAGCAAGTTCTGATTCTGTGTCCGATTGTGTAGCTAGTAAATGTTCCTTAGCCATTTAAAATATTCCTCATCAATAATAAAGCTTATAATATTTGAGCACAGTAGCTAATGGCGTAGGGATATATATGGCATCTCCCAGCGAAACATGGCTTTCTGTGGGTTTTTGGTTATACCATGCAATTACCCACCATAGTTTTGAATCTTTATAGTGTTTATGTGCCAACTTATAAAATCGATCTCCTTGAATCCACGGGTGCACAATCTCATTTAAATTTTTTATCTGATCGGCATTCGGGTGAATAAATGAGGGAGTGGTGTATTGATGAATAAATGGGAGGCCGCGGTTTTCAAAATGATCTTTATAAAGTTCATCATCATTTATTGCAATCAATCTTTGTTTATAACGCATTTTTTAATTTTACCCTCTCTCATCCCAAAATAGTGTTGCGGCCGCCAGTTGCCGAACGTGCACACACATCGTATCCAGCAAATCCCTTTTCTTTGGCATTATTTAAGCATAATTCTGCAGAATCTTCCCAGTCGTCGGCATCATCCGTAATCCATTCAAAATCTGCACCATATGGCCATCGGGCGTCTGTCCAACCTTCTCCATGTATATATCCCACTTCTGATCGAATATAGAATGGAACAAAATCCAAAGCTATATCCACAAACATTGGGGCTAAAATCCCTTCAGTCTTGGAAGAGGTGGCTATGACATCCTTCATTTCTTTCGGAATTTGGGCTTTTTTCTTGTTTGTTACATAAACGCCTTCTTCAAAATTTGGAGTATAATTAAAGCCTTTAACATACCCAGGCAGTGGACTTCCGTCCGGCTTTTGAATAAAATTTGCAAATTTAATTCCTATAAAAGAAGACCTTGGATAAAACATATCATGTTTGCCACCCCATCTGTCAGCCCTTTGTAAAGTCGGAAACATCATCTGCGCCAAAGCTGAGCATTTTGCTAAATTACTAATGGCTTCGGCTTCGTTTGCGGCAGGAACTGTCCACTCAATATGAAGACTTCGCCTAGGGCGCACTTGATGTGCAATCGGTACCGATTGATTTGGGTACTGACTCTCCTTCCAGTCTCCATCGAAATTATCAGTAAATCTTTTAACAAAAGCTTTAAATTCAACCATCAATGCTCCCGTATCTTCAGACCCTAAATGTTGAAATATAATCTTTCCCCAGTTATTTCGATAGCCCATATCACTAGGCATGCCACTTATAACATTTTTAATTTTCCCCATTTATTAGGTGCTCCTTAAGCGTGCCGCATTGGCGCGACGGGCTAAACTGTCCTGTACCGCATCTCCAACCGCTTGATTAAAGTGGTATCCAGGAATTTTTACATTAATGCTATCTGTAACTAGTACGCCAGGAGGAAGTCGACCTGCTCCACCGCCGGCCGGCAAGGCATTTTGTCGGGCGATATTAACTGCTATGGCTGTTGATTGGGCCTGAACTGCTGCTGCGCTGCGGCCGCCGGCGCCTCCTGAAACTGCGGCCGAGGCGGCACCAACTTGTCTTGTAACGGTGGCTACTTTAATCATTTTTTCCGTTGGCATATCAGCTAATGTATTCCCTAACTTTCTCGCTGCTCCAATCGCCGTTTCGGCACCGGAGACAAAACTGTGCAACCCCTGAGCCATGATACCAAATATTTGATAAAATGGTGGAGATTTTTTCTCATGGACCTTCTCATTAAGCTGATAGAACGCATAGCCTAAAACGCCCAACAGAGGTACCAATCCAATGATCGCGCTGAGAGAGCTGCCTAGGCCGCCGGCAAACCCAGCCGTAGCTATTCTGGCGGCAGCCACTCTAAGCGTAAATGCAGCGATACCAAGAGAAAGCTTGTAAAGTCCCATATATAATAGTGCAGTTGAAGGCGACATTTCGTTTAAAATTCTAGCGAATGCTTGTATGTAAGGCACTACTTTTTCCGCAAAAGTACCAAATTCTTGCATCACGCGAACAAGCCTTTGTGCAATAGGCACTAATTGCATTCCAACCTCGGCCAATCTTTGTTGCGCCTGAACTTGTTGTTCGGCTTTTTGTTGTAGTGCGGCAACTTTCTCCATATCTCCTTTATAAAAGGCCGCGGCGGTCCCCAATTCTTTAAATCCGGCCGCGGCAGCCAAGGCTCTTTTGTGGAATCTGCCAAGTGCATCCCAATTCATATTAGTCGCTTGAAATCCCTCACGAAGCAGCTGCAATCTTTCTCCCTCGTCTGCTTTAAGCATCCGAAGCGTGTTAAAATAGGCGCCGCCTAAAATTGTGTTCAATCTAGAAACTGAAGTGGCTGCGCCCTCAAATGTATCATACTGGGCAACAACACTAAGAAGTTTTTGTGTTTCAACACCGGTGGCTTTTTGCACTGATACCAATTGTTGAAAAACCCTAACTGCTTGTGGGCCCGAATATTGAGCTAAAGTATCCAGAGATCCAAGATATGCTTTAACAACTTGTGCTGGTTTTTCGCCAATAGTAATTGCAGTGTTATATAGCTGATTCATTGCTCTCGTTGATTCTTGACCAAAAATACGAGTAGATTTATCAACCACTGTAGCAAAATCGTCATAAGCTATTCCAGCACGATGGGCAGCTATGCCAAGCCTATCTAATGCTATTCTTTCGGTAGCGGTTTGTTCTGAGTATCTTTTTGACAAACCAAACAAAGATGATTGTAGCTGAACTAACTCGCCGTATGAAGCGGCCATTTGTTTGATGGCTCTGTCATTAAATGCTGTCGTGAGGCCGCGAGCAAATTCTTGAGAGGCTCCAGTTGCCGAGCGCAATGAAACTTGTGATCTATCAATCTCTTTGACCATGTAAATCGTTTTCTCTTGAATCTTCATTATAGTTGAGCCAACGATGTTTGACACGGATGCAGCATTATTTAAAGAATTAACAAGATTGCTTGTTGAGCTAACCAATCCCTTAACGGCCCCTTGAGATTGTATAGATGACTTTGTCATTGTCGTAAAAGCGCCCATCATCGTATTTTGCCAATCACTACTTATGCCTGTCAACATTCTCATGGCACTTTCAGAGTGCTTAGAAGTCTGCATCGCGGCTTCTCTAAATCGTATTTGAGCAGAAATTTGTTTAATTAAATTGTCATGTTGCGCCTCGCCTATCTGTAAATTGCCGCGTAAGAGACCTGCTTCTTGTTCTTGCAGGGAGTTTTTTCGCTGTTGGAGGCTTAAAACTGTTTGTGACTTTTCGCCCTCGCTAGTAATTGCTTTTTGAATTTCACCATCTAATGCCCTCTGTTGTCTTCGCAGAGCTTCTATGTTTCGCTTTCTTGTTGCATCTGTGGTAGTTATAAGATTTAATTGTTTTTTGAGTTCAGCCGTCTCTTCTTTGAGGACAAAATTTCTTCGCTGTTCACTGTTAGAAATTTCGCCTGTGGCTTGTTTTATTTGTAATTTTTGTTTGAGTTCTGCGTCGAAAGCTTGGACTGTTTGTTGGGCATATTGTAATAGCGCCGCTTCGCTTTGCGTGTGTTCATTTTTAATTGAACTAATTTGAAAAAGTAAGTCGCGCAGCTGTTCCGTGCCGGCTACTTGGGCATTCAACACATTTGGATCAATCGGAGGACCTCCTCCTCCGCCGGCTGGTTCATCTGCCATAAGTTAACATAATTCCTTATTTAAATGGCCATAACAGGCCAGTTATTTTTTCAAATGTTTCAATTGCATCATACAATTCGTATCGAGACTCTTTTGTTCTTTCATCTTTCAAGCCCCAATGTACATATGCTTCCATATATTTCTTTTCTGCGGCCAAAGCTAGAGCCAGCGCTTTTAATTGCCCTTTGGTGCCTGTAACTTTAACATCAGCTTCCTCGTATTGGCTGCCTTTTCCATTTTCTTCAGCTTCTGCAACCATTGATTCATATTCGTCTGATGTTGGGATTTTGCCAAACATTCTTTTCAAAATTGTTTTAAGTGTTTCCCCGAACATTGCCAAAAAACTTTCATTAATTTGGCCTTTTTGTGCAGATCTTAAATCTAAATGATGTAAGTTTAATTTATCCTCAGATATAATTCTTTGTTCCATGAAAAGAATCCTCCGTCTTCTTGTAGTAAATAGTGTTTAAGTTGAAAATAAAAAGCCGAGGAGGTCCTCGGCTTCAAAAAAATATTAATTTTTATTTTTCATATTTTCATATTCTTCTTTTTCTTGTTCAAATTGCTTTGTGAGCCTTTTTACAAACCAGTTTCTCAGCCCAACAGGGAGATTATAGGCTTCAAAAAGGCTCCAGCCGCCGTGATATTTTAATAAAAAGAATTGTTCATATACATCTTGCATGTAATCATTGCTTAGGCCAAAAAAAGTCCGCAGTGAGCGGAACCTCCAGTTTCGTTTCCGAATTGCAATATAAGCATGAAAAATCTTGTGTTAAATCTATGTTTGGAGAAATTTTTGTATACACATTTCGAAGATGTCTTGAGTCTTTTGCGGGCATGTTCTCAATAAAGCTTGAAACTTGAGATGGATCAGATACTCCATTCACAGCAACGACAAACATTTTTATCTGATCCGTTACTGCCGTTTGATTTAAATTATGCTTTTTGTGTTGCTGCACCATAAACATATATTTTTGTTCATCGACGCCAGTCAGAAGCTTGGCTTCAACTTGGACATCATTGCTGGGCAATGTAATTAAAAATGTTTTATTTTTAGTTACCTCGGTGGATTCAACATTTTTTTCTCCATGATCTACTCTTACATTTTCTAAATTAAATTCATAATTTGAAAAATGGTCACAAAAGGGGCATTTTATTTTAGTTTCATATAAAGCGCCATAAGCAGATATTCTCGCAGTAATTAATATTGCATTTTTATCACCTACCAAAAGATCCTCCACTCTAACACTCTTATCAACTATTAAATTTTCAATCAGTCTTTCAATCGCAATGCCTTTTTTTAGAAGTGCGCCAGAAGTTAAAATATCTTCGTCCTTGGCGGTCATTTGTCGAATTTCTATATGCTCTTGACCACATAAAGGATGGCCTTCTTGATAGTATCGCCCCTTTGAAGGCAATTCAACAAAATCTGTGGGTGTTACAAAATGTAAAGTTTTTACTTCTTCTGAAGGTGGCGGAGTTGAATCTACGTCGCGCGGTTTGAGCCGCTCTTCATTATTCCTCATTATTACCTCTTATCTTTTTTCAATTTTTCACTTGCTAAAGGCCTTTGTTATGGCCTTTCGGGAATGTATTTGTGTTATTGTATATACTGCTACCCATGGGGCCGCCCAAATTCTCACCCTTGTTGTAAGTCTTCAAGTAAGCCCAGTCGTAGCGGAGTGTTAACGATATTGTCATAATATCATCACTATCATAACTTAAATCGCCAAACTTCACATCTTTGATCCATGGCTTGTGTAGAGTCCAGCTTTCAATATTGTTTCCGTCATGGTCAATCTGTTCAATTCTTACGCTATTTAAATAGGTAGTAGCACGTTCCTTGCTCATTGTTGGCCAATAATCTTCGTATCCGGTATGCGGGGGTGTATATCCGGAGGCCTCAATAATGCTCATTACAGTAGAAGCGGCGTCTGGAGAAACTGGGTCAACTAAAACAACACTAATTTGGTTCCATTCTACTCGGCCGGGATACCAAAACGTATGATTAATAAATCTATGGGAAATTTCAGAAACTGAAAAACCCGGCTTAGAAACTGATTTCGCTAAATAGGTGGCAATATTATTAATTCTAACTACCCATCTAAAAGAGCGTTTGGTTTCGGGGGCATTGGACCAAAAATTATTTTGTGCCATCTGTTGTTTCTCCTTAAAGGACTACTTCATTAATAAGTAGTGTTAATTTTCTTTTTCTTCCACATTAATCTTCAAAAGAAGCGCCAGAGCTTGTAATAATAAAATCAAGCGCAATAAACTCAATTGCTCTAGCAGGTTTCAAGAAGATCTTAGCATACATAATATTTCTATCAACCATTTCTGGAGTGGTTGTAGTCTCGTCCAAGATTAATTTATAATCAGTCAGACCGTAATTTACTCTAACATCATTTAATATTTTGTCGACATGTCCTGAAAATCCATTCCATGTATCTTTAACGTTTTGCTCAAATAAGGTCTGCGAAGCAACTCTTGAAATTTCCTTTTTGAGGAAAATCAACAGTCGTCGAACGTTAATTCTATCAAGCGCTGATGCTGTTAGCTGTAAAGTTTTTTGACCAAAAATTACAAGACCTTCCGCGGGGAACGAAGCAATCGGATTAACATTAACATCATAAAGCTTGTCTCTTTGTTTCGAAGTTAAATGTTGACGTACGCCAGTGACCGTAAGGCCGCCGGCTCCAGTCGCAGTTAAACCGCCTCGTGAAAATCCAGCTGGTGCAAACCAAACATCTTTTACGGCTTCACTATATGCCATAGCACCCAAGGCAACAACAGAAGGAGGACACCAGAACATCACTCCAGATTGTCTATCCTTAACTTGAACCCATGGATAATATGCAGCACCATAACTTGAATCAAGTTCGCGGTCCTTCATGGAATTTACGGCCTGATCGATATCGCCTAAACGAGTTGCGTCGTCACTAGTATTTTCCGTGTCGGGAACAAAGTCATTTTCAATATCAATAATTGCTAATGCATCTGCGCGCTCTTCACAAGTTCTTACAAGGCGTTCTGTAATTTTTCTATTAGTTACGCCAGGAATTGTCATTAAATTGCATTCAACTTGTTCTGGATCTCGTACTACATCAATCGCTCTCATAAGAGTGTGATAAGCATAGCTTAGTTTTTCGTCGCCATCGTCGCTGGCCGCGGCCAAAACATCTTGATTTCTAAATGGTTCTCGCTCTTTAATATCTAAGCCGTCGAAACCGCCATAGAAAACAGTTGTAAACTTATTGATGCCTGCAGCAGAAGCAGTCAGGAGATTGTTTGTACCGCTTAATGCGGTCCAAGAAGTTCCTAATTGGCGGCTACCGCTAACATAATGGAATCTCTTAGTATTGTTATCATAACCAACATCATCCAATGTAAAAACCCAAGAACGTTCCGCATTGACATAATCAACTGGGCTATCAACGATATCAAATGCATCTTTTGTTTGGCCCGGCAATGAACGTGCAGCATCTTTAACACTGTTTTCAAAGCGTATATTTCCTGCTGCAGCCTTTGTAGTGTCTGCTCCAAAGTATGCCTTCGTATCATCAACTATGCCGCCCTCAGAAGCACTAGTTCGGAGTGCTATTGCGGGAAATTTGAAGCTTCCTGTAAAGTCAAAGTTTCCAACATGTACACCATCACCAGCGTGTCTGGATGCACTAACATGACATTGCGAGATATCGCCGGCTGCTTCTACAAATGTTGCAGCGGGGGCTGTGAGTCCAGCAAATTTTCCGAATGTACTTCCGCTTTTAATGGTAAATCCTCTAAATCGGATTGGACCATAGGAACCAAATGGCATGTGCTCTCGTGTCGGGCTGTCTTCGTGCACTACAACTCTCATAAATTTGGAAACATTGTCATAGTCACCATGATAATCTACACGTCTATCTGTAGTGTTCCATGTGGTAAACTTTGTACCGATTCTTCGTCCAATATAATTTGGCGAGGAAGGATTCATATTAAGATTTGAATACTTTTCGATAATCTGCTTGCTCTTATCACTATCAGCAATTCTGCGGAGTTCAACTGCAAATGTTGGCCAGGTTTTGTCTGATTTCGCAGGTTTAATATCAATAATCGAAACCTTTAAATTGTTTTGGTTCCATTCGCCCGTGTCCATAGCAACAAATCTAAACAATCTTTTAGCTCTATCTTGATCTAAACCATCATAATCATTTGCGGTATTCGCAATAACATTTCCAAGATCTTGAGAAATAATCCAGCCAGTTTCAGCATTGATGGATTCTTTTCTTTGTTTACTGTATTCATATTGTGTCGCGCTTCCGGAAGAAAGTCCCAAAACGACACCAAAGGCTTTTCCGGCGCCGGTTCCAGTTAGTGTTTCGGCAACTGATCTTTCGAAAGTTTCTCCAAGCCAATATTTCTTTGTTGTAGAGTAAATATTTGAATTTGTCAGCATTGGATTAGTATTGAATACCTTTCGAATATATTTATCTGAAGAGGGATCGAAATTAAATGATGTATCAATAATTTTGCTTTTATCCGTGTCTTTTAGCATGATTTTAAATTCAGTAGTTGCGCCTGAGCCGCCCAAACTTTGAACCAGGACACAAGAGCCTGAAGTTGGTCCGCCATTTGTGTCGCCATCATTTCTTTGACTACCTGTAAGTTCAACTGTTCCTTGATCCATGTACCAAACAGCGGCGAGAGTACCTGTTAAAGCTGCCTGAGCGTTGTCGACGCCGCCAGCAAATGCGCCAATGGTGACAGTGAAGTTCTCCGCGGACATCGCGGCGGAGGCGCCGGGGAGAACATTCTCTAGTGTCATTCCCTGCGCGCTGGCATCCGCGGATCCGGGCAGGCCAGTGATTGTTAGTGTACCGGCGTGGCCGTTGGCGTGCTCAATTGCAGCTTTTAACACGCTTAAAAATGTGTATTGATTGTCGCCACCAGTTATATTGATACCAACAGCCACCGCTTTAGATGCGCCGGAAGTAATTGTATGGGTTGTACCAGTGTTAACGTTGTCGGTTTCACCACTTATAAGTACGGTACCACTACCTTGGCCGCCGCCGGCACCAGTGTCTGATGCGACATAATCTATTTTTGTACCAACACCATCAGTGATGGTAATGTAATCACCAGATGATACTGCCATTGTGGCGTGACTAGCGGCAAGAGTGCCTTGAGCGACATTAATTGTTCCTGTTGCTTTGGCGCCCATCGAACCAGACGCAATAACAAAAAGTCCATATGCACCACCAGAGGTCCCGTCATCTCCGATGTCGGGACTTACTTGTTTTGTCGTATTCCAACCGGCCAATCCTTTATTGGTAAGAGTGGCATCAGCTAAGCTATGTTCCTTTCCTAAAAGTCGGACAAACGTTATGGGGCTGTTATTTCGTAAATATGCTTGTGCGGCAAAAGCGCCATATGTTGGGCCTGAATAATTACCATTTCTCCAAACATCATCTGCTTTTCCGCCGGGGATCGGATCACCAAATATTTCAGTAAACTCTAAAAATGAATTAACTGTAACCGGCTTCATTGCTGGGCCGCGTTCTGCGCGTCCAATGATTACCGGTCCCATTTTAACCGGTACGGCCGGCAGTTGGGATTGATCAATTTCGTCAATAAAAACCCCGGGCGAAACAAACTTAAATTTATTAACAGACATTATCGTTTTCTCCTCTTAAAAACAAGCGACTAACATAGTTTTTTCTTTAATAAATAGTAATGAGAATTTCCAAATTCCTTTATTCTCTATAAAAAGCATTGTCATCGTTTAACTCCGGAGAGTCGCCCATGACTACACGTTCCCGCGGTATTTTAACTTCTACTGCGCTTTCTCTGACAATTACTTTTGGAGTTGGTTGGTTTTTGTCATCACCGATTAAATACCCAAGAACTTTAACATCCAGCATTGTTTGATATTTCCTTTCTTCATTTGCCATCAGTTTAATATTATTTTCTGGAGAGAAGGGAGCATCAATAAAACCTTCGTAAAAGTGGTCATTATCTTTCATGACAAAATGATTAATACCGCCAGTTCTCGTAATGAAGGGTGTAACCATTTCGTTCATTTGTTGTTGATACTCTGTTCTCAATATAACATTGTAAGTTATATCAACATAAACCGGCATTGGAATTATATGGCTTTGATAAACAATTTTTTCATTTTTTCTCGGAAAATTAATTTGGCCTTTTTTGCGAAGGGCTCCTGCCCGGGCAAAATTCGCAGTTTTTTCTTGATTCATTTTTCTTGTCACCACGATGGAGCCATTTCTATAATCGCTCTTTGGTGGCACATTTCCCCAAAAAGCTCCTTTTCTAGTTGGATCTTTAACAACCGATGTTCTTTCAATTGTAATCAAAGGAAGGATCAAAGTGCCAGAATCATCATGTAATTCTTTTTTATTTTTTATTTGATATGATCTTTCTGCAGAGGTCCATATAACTGGTGTTTTTTTCCACCCTTCGTTCGTTGTTGCAAAAACATTCATTCTTTCATCGACAAAACGAAAAAATGCTTGATCTATTGTTTCTAAAGTTGATGGAACTATGGGAAATTCTTTATGTGGCATCGAAAAGCCCCTTGCGAGCCTTCACGCAGGTCGCTTCAATTTCCACTTTATGATCAGCTTGGCCAAAAAGCTCCTTTGGCTCATTTAAAGTAACTATTTCAAAAAAATCATTACCATAATAAACAAAGTCTCCTTCTCTCACAAAAAGATCTTGATCTTCCGTCAATCTTCGTTTGTGAAAATGTATGACAATTGAAGGCCTTCTATCAATTCCCAAATTTGTTGTTTCTGTTTCATAGCCAGCCCACATGATCAATGCATAAACACGAACTGGTGACAAAAATGTTTTTGTTATGGCTTCTCCATATAAAGAATGAAAATTGGTATGTTGTATATCTATTGGATAATAGATAATTTGCTGGCCAATGACTCTTTCAATAAGTTCATCATTAACTTGCTTAACAAGGTCGCGCTCCTTTTTTCCAAGGAATAATGGAGGTGGCGGCTGTGCTGGCTGTTTCCATTCATTAGACATAACTCATATTATCCCACTATAACCGGTACTGGGTAGGGCATATTTTGTTGAATTTTTGTTGTACTATCAGCTATAGCTGCATCTTTTTCTGCTAATTTGGCATATGTTAACTCATCGAGAGTCGTTTTTAATTCTTCTCGAAGTTTTTCTTGTTCTTGTTGACTTTCAGATATTAAAGCCGAACCATTTAAACTGACGCTTTCACCAGGTATTGGGATAGCGCCAAATTTGCTTCTAACTTGGCCTAACATTTCTTTACATAAAGATAAAGCGAACCTTCTAATCCATTGTTTGCCTATGGCATTAATATTAGCATAAGGAAGGTTCTCAAATGGCAGAGTGTTCATGTTGCTGACGCCATCAGTTCCATCATCTTTATCAGAGTCTATGTCCCAAACATTGTTTCGGATATAAAATTCAAACCACATTTTATTTGGCAAGACGCGCACATTCTTTGGAAACATTCTTAACCTATTGTTTTTAATTTCATAAGACCAATGCGAATTTCGTGTATAAATAGCATCTTCAAATGCCATTGCTTGAAGTTTATTTTGCCAAGCAGGAATTATTTCAAAAGTTGAATCATCTGCAAATTGGCCATAGCTGGCTAAATCTCCAACGGTGTTTAAACCGCCATAATAACCATAAAATCTCCACATTGCTTGTGGGGTCTTATACCAAACTCGTGTAACATAAATTTTGCTTTTATCCCTCGGGGATGAATTAAGTACTTGATAAAGGTCTGAACTCGTATCTGCATTTGCTGTTTCGACGATTCCCTGCAAATCATAATCTTGCTCGCCCTGAATCGTGTCAAAGGATGCGGAATAGACTCTTGTGCTGCCGGCAAAACCAGCTTCTGTTGACATCCCGTCGCTAACCCTTTGGCCATAAGAAAATCGCCATTTCGGGTATCTAAGGTTTACATTATTCGGGCCGGAAGAGCCTGTTTGTTGGCCATCGTGATCAAAAGTGCCTGTAACTCCCCCTAAAGCGCTTCCAAGCATATTTTTTGCTTGGTGGATATTGAGGATATAAGAATATTCTAAGGTTGCTTCTTCATAGGCTGTAAAAATACTTCCACTTGTCAATTCAACATCTAATACGTCCCCGCCAAGTTTTTTGAAAACATATGAAACTTGATCTGCGGCGCCAGTACAAAAATACTGGGAAAACATAGCGGTGCTATTATCAGAATAAATTTGAAAAGGTAGAGAAGTGTTGTTTCTTACGTCACTGGGGGAACTTCCAGTGGGAAGCGTTGTAGCGCTTGTTTGACTTGAGGGTGTTAAAGTAGGCACGGCCATTCATTTAGATCTCCTTGCTATAATTAGTTAGCCGTGTCCTAAAAAATCATATTTAGTTTTTCTTTGGAGATTTTCTTTTTCTAGTGGTTGTTTTCTTTTTAGAATCTGACGTTTTTTTCCGGGGCGAAATTTTGCGGGATCGCTTTTTTGGTTTCGGCTCAGCCGTGGCAGATTCGTCAACTTCTTTTATAATAACTTTAGGAACCTTTTTCTCTTCGACTTCTTTTCTCTCTTCAACCACTTCTTCATAAGTTCCAGCAGTTATTGAGAGCGCTTCTTCCACTACTGCTCTAAACTTTGCAAACTTTGCTGCAAACTTTGTTGCAAACTTTTGACTAGTCATACGACGTTTTTTCTTTCCCATGTTATCTCCTGGTATTTTTTTGAAAGGCTTATATGTGCTTCACTAATATTCTCATTTGCTCAGCGATATTTTCTAACACTTGACTAACTAATTCAAGGTGCTGCTCTATTTGATCTAGCCTTTCTTCAGTGGCAATTTGGCGCTCTAAAAGGCTTTTGTATTCTTCTTTCATGTGTCACTATTATACAACATTATATTGGAGATTTTAAGAAAAAACCCCCAACTTTTTTTGGTTGGGGGTTTTAAATTAATTAAATATTGTTTTTTTAAATTACAGTATACTCAATCGCGACAGTGAATCGCCCCGCTGTAGCATCAGCATTAAGGCTGGTTTGTGTACAGGCGTACAGATTTACAAGAGTGGTTGCAACCGCAATGTTTGGAGAGGCATATGTCAACGCGGCCGAGTCGAAGTTCAAATCAGCCTCAGTGTAGCCAGTGGTAGCGCCAGAACCGTCAGGGGCAACCATAGTGGCTCCTGCTCCAAAAATTTCAGTGGGAGTGGAAATCGCAGCGTTCGCTGCTGTGCCCGATGTCGCACTTAAGGACAAATGTCCTACGAGCGTTTGGCCGGCGGCGGTGGTGACATTAAAATACACCTTATCAATTATAATTTTAGTAGCTGTAGCTTGGCCATCGGGCGTCGTAATATCCAATGCACCTAATTCTACAAGAACATCATCGGCGCTGAATGCAGAAGTTCCGTCCCCTATACCAGCTAAAGTTCCCGCAAAAGTTTGAAACTTTTTACAGCCAATATTCAATGCCTTAGCCGACCCTTGGGTTGTGGTGGCAGCAAGTTTTGGATTTGTCAACGTCGTGTCGACCAGATTTAAATCCCTATCTAATGCTTCTATTAATGCCTCGACTCTCGCGAGACCTACTCTTTTAGTACCCATGTTAGAAACCCTCCCTTGGCTTTTCGCCATTTATAATCATGTCCTCACTCCACAAGGGAATGGGAATGGGTCACAATGCCCATTCAATAACAAGGTATCGAATCTTTCGATTCTGCTTATAAATAGTCATTAGATAAAAGAAAACCCTGGCTCCTCGAAAGAAACCAGGGTTAACTCAAAGTTACTTTAACTTTTAGCTAGTTGCGCCGGCCTCACCAAGGAGTCCGCGAACAACTACCAGACCATACATATCAGGTCGAACCATCTTCTTAGCATAACGGGTCATAACGCCTTTACGCGGTACGAAGTCTTCCGTACCAAAGATAGTGGGAGTAACCTGCAACGGTACATAAGGAGCGTAGACATAGCCACTCTCCAAGAAACTACCGCCTTTACGGCCAACCAAAACAAGATTACGCGGGAAATACGGATCAACGTAAAGATCCCACTTCTTGCTAAGATTACCAGATTTAACAGCACCAACGGTACCACGATCATCGTCGTGAGTAACATTAGCACGGAAACCGCTAGTAAACTCAAGAATATTAGCAACCTCGGGGCTAGTCACAAGGAACGTAGCTCCGCCGCGAAGAGTTTTACGATGGATCTGCGCAGAAACATCATTGATGGTTTCTACGAGAGTCTCATACCACTCAGAAACGGTACCGGTGAAATCCGGAGCAGCCGAAGATGCGCCAATCTCAGTACCATTTGTGCGGTGTACAAACAAGCCAGGCGAACGAGACCAGTAATAAGTACCGGCTTTTGCGCCTGCAACAAGATCCTTAAGAATCTCGCGATCAATCTCAAGAGCAATGTGCTCAGAAAGAATTGACGTAAGCTCAACTTCTGCATCCAAGTTGTGATAAGCATTAAGATCCTGGCCAAGCTCGGGAGACCATTTGGCCTTGAGCTTGCGGGTCTGTGCCGTTACAGCAATACTGTCAACTTTGATATCAATCTCAGGGATTGAATGCTTGTTGGAGGTAGAGCCGGCTTGGCCGGTGCCAGGATTTGGCTCTTCAAGGCCCCAAGTATTATTGCCAACGACAGCGCCGGCTGCAGATGCAGCTTCAAATTTATCAACTATCGGGAACGTCAGGAACAGCTGGCCCGTTACATTAGTACCGTCACCTGCTAGCGACACATCATTGCCAATAGTATCGTTGAAGAACAAATTGAGCACTTTCGGAGCGACTGCAGAACCTGAGCCGTTAACATTGATTCGCGTCAAGCGTCGAATTAATGTGTCACTACCCACCAAATCAACCCCTTCCGAAGTGTAAGCAGCAACATCGGTTAACTGGTCAAGATTAATCTGCGCAAGCAATCCGCCGGTAAGATTAACTTCGACTTCGCAAACTGCCGAAGTAGTATCGGCAAGAAGATCTGGGTCGTATTGAAGAGCCTTCTTTTGAGCGTCACTTAAGGCACTGACCAAGGTCGATGCACCAATGTTTGAGCCGGAATAGGCAGAAACAGTGGCACTACCAGTTGCAGTAGAATAGCCGGACTGCAGATTATAAAAACCAGATCCTGTGAGATCGGTCACGCCGCCGGTTAGCTCCGCAGCAACAACTCCACCGCCATATACCGAATCGCCCGCATCGTAACCTAGGCGCGTCGGATCCGTATAAGTGAAGTCGAGAAAGAAAATCAGACCAGAGGGCAAACTCATGGGCTGAACGCTAACAAGATCGTTAGCAATAAGTCCGCCGAAAACACGGCGAACAATCGGAAATGCGACGGCTGCAAAGCCTTCGACATCGCCTGCGGCCATAGAACTGGCCTCACGTAAAAGCTCTTTTGCTTGGTTTTCAAGCAAACGAGACATACTTGATCGAGCATTGTTGTTTTCGATCCCTTCAAGAAGTCCTGTTTTTTCCCACTTTTGGAGCAGGGCATCGCCTTCTTGTCGGAGATCGCGGTTAACAATCCCTTCGGTTAATTTATTAAGAATTGACATTTAATTTCCCTCCTGTATAGATATATACTAAATTTTTGTTATACCTGCCAATTTTTGCATTCTGTCCACCAAAGATGGATCAGAATTTTTAACCTCCCTACGAGGCAAAAATGCTGAAGAGTTGTTTGCGACTGCTTCGTTCAGCGATTTCGATGCTTTCTTTGAAGAACTTGCACCTTCCACTGCACTTTGAAGGGTCTCGAAAATAGTTTTCGCCTCTTCAACGGTCCCCGCTTTTGATACAGCTTCGACAATTTTATCTTTTTGCCGCTCATTCAGTGAGATACTATTCAAAACACGGTTTGTATAGAGCAATTTAACATTAGAAAGATTGGCTTCATCGAGCTTCTCTTTTAACGTTAATACTAATTGCCTATGATTTTTATTTTCCTTTTTTAAGCTCTCGAATCTTTTCTTAGCTTTGTCGGAAATTGTTTCTTTTTTGTTTTCGTTTTCGTTAATTGTACTTTTATATGTTTCATTAAGTTTTGTATGATTTTCGTTAAGTTTTGTATGATTTTCGTATAACGTTGTGTAATAATAATCATATGCGCGTAAACGCTCTTCTAATTGAGCGATATGTCTTTGGGTGTTTTCTTGCAAATTTCTAGCGGCGATGTCCTTAGTCAGCCAATCCGGAAGATTCTCGACATCGAAGCCCGGATCCGGCCTTGCAGTGGCTTCTCCACCCCCTGCTATTTTCTCCTGAGAAGATAAGGTGCCTGCCTGGCGCTCACCCGGGTGGTGCTGCATCCCCAGGCGCGGGCTTGGAGCATCACGTTGATATATCGATTTGTGTCCAGAGATCGGATCTGTTCCAATATGGGCCTTTCCGCCGCCCATTTTCTCTGCGGCTTTCTGTGTTTTTTCACGTGCTCTCACGACCGGGCTGTCCGGATCCACAGCACCTTCTTCATAGACGTCTAGATTGTCATCTTCTTCGAGTTCAATTTCTTCATAAATATTTTCGTCAGATAAATCCATATCTTCCCCTAAAATATCACTTAACATTGATTCTTGTACTAGGAATTGTTCTTCTTCGGTTGGTTCGCCCATGATTTCTCCTGCGGCTTCTTCACTGGCTAACAACTCATCAGCTTCGGGCTCTTCGCCAACGCCCATTAATTGAGCCAGGCCTGATAAACTAAGTGTTACTTCGTCTTCATCGCCTGGGCAGGGGCAAAGCTCTTCGCCTTCTTCTGCCCATGAAGGTGCTAAATCATCTTCAACTTCTTCGCCAGGAACGGGACCTTCGCCTTCGGGGCCCATTGGAGGCATGCCGGGAGGTGCGCCTTCGGGGCCCATTGGAGGTGCACCAGCAGGGCCACCGGCGCCAAACATGGCGGCCATTGGATCCATTGCCGCTTCTTCTTCTTCGGGAGGTGCTTGTTCTAGTAAGTTTTCTACCGCTTCCTTTATATCTTCTGAATATTTTTCAATGAGTTCGTTTTCAGCATTTTTTATAGCGGCTTCTTTTAAGGCCTCCGCATCAATAATTGCTTGCTCTAACATACTAGACATAAATCATCTCCCTTCCATAATAAAGAAACTTCTTCAAAATAAGTAGTTTGTTTATTTGTAAAATGCCTTATTGATTAGTGATTATGGTACATCTTCCACTATATCGCCGGCGTCTGTATTGGCCGGGGTCATATTGTGAGTATTCTCGCTCATATCGTAAACGCGTGCATTCGCATCAGTACTGTCCAAATTGTCC